>Ga0256913_10000743_pt1 | contig 16878 bp, 9 predicted proteins | sample Axial_MatmetaG_FD_185970 | JGI IMG/M metagenome (GOLD analysis project Ga0256913, IMG submission 185970) | Deep-sea worm associated microbial mat communities from Axial Seamount, Juan de Fuca Ridge, Pacific Ocean - Axial_Mat | ecosystem: Environmental > Aquatic > Marine > Oceanic > Microbial...
CGTCTGTGTCAGCACTTCCGTCTCCGGTAGCTACATTGGTAAAACTTCCGTTGTCTATATCTTGCTGCGTTACCGTATGCTGTGCACTGTATACCCAGGTCTCACCTACATCCAATACTCCGTCTCCGTCTGTATCTCCACTTACATATACCGGTGCTGAATCTGCATCCGGATCACTTACTGATGGATTGTATACCGTTACGTTACCATCATTCGTCAGTGTAATTGTATAGGTTAATACATCGCCTACAGAACTATAGGTTTGGCCCGCTGGATCCAATGTCTTTACTACTGCTATACTTGGTGTTTGTACTGCATTTGCCGTCTCATCGTCATTGTCTGTTACTGATGTATCTCCAACTCCATCTCCGTCTGTGTCAGCACTTCCGTCTCCGGTAGCTACATTGGTAAAACTTCCGTTGTCTATATCTTGCTGCGTTACCGTATGCTGTGCACTGTATACCCAGGTCTCACCTACATCCAATACTCCGTCTCCATCTGTATCTCCACTTACATATACCGGTGCTGAATCTGCATCCGGATCACTTACTGATGGATTGTATACCATTACGTTACCATCATTCGCCAGTGTAATTGTATAGGTTAATACATCGCCTACAGAACTATAGGTTTGGCCCGCTGGATCCAATGTCTTTACTACTGCTATACTTGGAATAGCATTCACTGTTACCGATTCATCAAGGTCATTTCCAGCATCGGTAGGATCAGGTTGATCTCCTATAGCTTTGGTAGTGTTATTGGTTATGGTGTTGCCTCCTTGTCCGGCATCTACTGTTCCTTCTATTGTAAGTGTTGCATTTGCTCCATTGGCAAGTGAACCTATTGTCCATACTCCTGTACCTGAATTATAACTTCCCTGACTTACTGTTCCGTTATTAGCTGTAGCTGTTAAACCTGAAGGAATTAAATCAGTAAGAGAAACATTAGTAGCATTAGAAGGACCATTATTCGTTACTGTAATCGTAAATGTAACAATATCACCTTCATCTGGAGTAGCATCTCCACTTGCTAAAGTTTTCACTGTTACCAGATCAGCACTTGCGGTGATTGTTACCTCATAATCCTCTACTTCACCATTTGATGCTAAACCTGTATACGACAAACCATTATTAGTACTAAACCTAAAACGCGAAGATGTAACACCGGTGATAGCTGAAATGGGAACATTAAATGACAATGAATTATTGCCGGAAACTAAAGCTTGGTCTGTAAAGATTTGTTCTCCTGAATCACTCCAATCTCCATCAGCATTAAAATCGATCCATGCATTTAAATATCCACTCACAGAAGCAACAACATCAACATTAGCAGTTGCCCCCAGTGTTAATGATGAAGTAAATGTAACACCATCCTCATCATCATTCCCATCATTATCATCACCATTGGCATTTGCTGATTGTTGACCATCTGATTCCGCATCAACATTCATTCCTAAATAAGTATTACCATCAATTATATGTCTTGCTCCATTATTTGCTAATAGTGTAGGATAAGTAGGATCAGAAGCATCTCCAAAATCATATGTATCTTCTAATGGTGCTCCAGCACACAATCCTGTTATCATAGGTGTATTCACACAATCAAAACTATCTACACCTGCATTTACAGCAGTTCCATCCCCCATGCTACCATGTATTTTATGACCAACATAACAAAATGTTTGATCATTTTCTTTTACATAAAGTGAAGTGTGACCTCCCATCTCAATAAAAGCAGCACTATCAAGTCCAACAGTAAAACCTCCTGGAACAGCAGGATAATTCGCATCACCAACTCCTCCAAGCATTGAATGAGAATCTCTACCCCACAATCTAATACTCTTGTCTGATAAAATAACACCTACCGATGGATAGTGATCTGAATTATCTTGAGAACTAATAAAAAGCACATTGGTAAGATCAACACCTGCCGAAGCTTTAACGGTTATCCAAGATTCAGAATCTGTTGTATTATTCTGCCCTAGTTGTCCCTCTGAGTTATCACCCAAAGCATATACTTTTTGATTATTAGGGTCCAAAGCATAATAACTAAGCCCCGGTGCACTATCAGCGCCTGTTACAGCAATTTGCTTTGGTTCATCTGTAAAAGGTGCTGTCATATTAGTTGCTCTGCCAAGATCTGAATGTGATGAACCATCACCTAAAAATACATTATCACCCCATGTATAATAGTCGCCACTTGATGTATATGCAAATACACCTGAAGTATGTGCTTTTATCTTTGTTACACCGGTAAGAAAACCTCCGGTTGATTTTTCAACATGATGCCAGTTGGTATCAGTACTTCCAGAACCATCCCCGTACAACAATTCACTATTACCCATTATATAAACATTCCCGTTTTTAGTAAGCAAAAGTAAGACATCATTTGAACAAGTCATATACTCAATATCTGTAGAATTTATTCCTGAAGGTAATGCCAATTGTTGAAATGCAGGGCTGCTAGTTAGAGAACTATTAATAACCTCACCTTCTTCTCCCCACACATATAAAGCATCTGTTGTTAAAAGAAATGATTGATTTTCACGACCAGCCATAGTAGCAATTAAAGGACCGCCAGTATAATTATAACCATTTGCAGGTGTGATATCAACAGGAGATAAATTATCTGATATACCGTCAGCAGCTGCATTTACTCCCCAAGTCACAAATCCATCGGTAACTTTGGCAATCGATGCGTGATAAGCAGATATAATATCATCTCCCGATGAACCGCATAGAGATCCTTCATTAATAAACACCTTGTAATCTTCAACTTCACCATCAACTGCCATTCCTGTATATGATAAACCTGATGCCGTACTAAAACGAAAACGAGTAAATGTATTACCATTTGCAGCATCATAAGGAATATAAAATGTAAGATGATTTGTCCCTGCAACAAGAGCTTCATCGGTAAAGATTTGTTCTCCTGAATCACTCCAATCTCCATCAGCATTAAAATCCATCCATGCATTTAAATATCCATTTACAGAAGCAACGACATCAACATCAACAAGCTCACCTTGTGCAATTGTGGACACAAAGGTAACACCATCATCATCATCTGTACCATCGTTATCATCACCATCGGCATTTGTTGATTGCTGACCGTCCGAATCCGCATCAACATTTGTTCCTAAATAAGTATTACCATCAATAACATGTCCTGCTCCATTATTGGCTATTAAAGTTGGATAACTTGGATCAGGGGCATCACCAAAATCATAAGAATCTGACAAACTAAAACCAATAGTATAAGCATCTCCCTCACTACTTGTATTACTGCTAGCCCATGCTGAACCACCTGTACCACGCATATACGAACGAAGTGTAATGGTGGTAATACCTGTACCATCAAAAAGTATGGAGCCTGAACCTGCATCATTTCCGGTAATCCCAGGAATAGAAGAAGATTGATTTATCTGGTCTGAAGTAACTATCAGATTTGTAGTTCCTGATAATTTTGAAAATGTGACAGGGGTATTTGATGACAGATAATCATATTCAACTGAAAAACGCTGATTACCATAATATCCCCCCATTCCGGTAATATGAAAAATAGGATTATCTACAGGTCTGTCAAAAGTGATAACCAAATCAGCCATCTGATATCTACCCAAAGTTGGTTCTCCTGCCGCCATAAGAGAAGCAGACATAATTTCAAACTCTACAGCTCTATTGTTAGATACACTAATACCTGACCCGGTAGTACTACCTGAAGTATAATAGGAATTTGATGGACTTCCATACACATTCATTGGAGGAAATATATTACCCGCCCCAGCTGCATAACCAATAAAAACAGTTCCGGCAGGTGAACTTAATCCAGCCCAATCATATTGTTGATTAGTTAACTGGTAGGATACATTCAGAGCCGGATTATATGTTGTAAAAACATTGTCATTTGGATTATTTGAGTTCATTCTCATCCTGATACTTGTACTAAGTACAGGACCATTTCCTGTTGGATTGCCATCTCCTGCAGCAAATTCCAACATAGGATCCTGAGCTAATAAAAGAAAATCAATTACTAACAGTAAAAGAAATGTTAGTATAAATCTTTTCATGATTGAAAACTGATTAATCGTGGTTTGCATGTAGAAATTTTTCATTTGTCTAAATTTAATCTTTAAAACTATTTACATCATACTTAAATTAAAAAAATAATTTGGATGTAAATATCTAAATGGTTATTTTAATAAATAATTTCAAATTATATATCAAACAAATAAATCCAGAAAACTTTTTAATCATTATTTTCTTTATTTATTTAATGTTTTTTTCTATTATCTTTTTCAATATTTAACTTATGAGTACATTGTCAGATAATATTTACCCGCTTTTAATATTATATGATAATCATTTGAAGAAATACCACACATTAAAAACTTAATCCGGTAACTAGTCAGGCTGGAATTGAAAAACACATTCTATAATACATAGAACTCTTTTCAAATGCAAAGCTAATATAAAAATACATATTATACAAATTTTTAATGTGTTTTTTTGAAAAAAAATAACATTTTAACATTTTAACATAAAAATACTATTGATTATAAATAATAAAACAATAGAAAAATCAATTGATATATTTATTTCAAGATTAAAATATATTACAATAGTTATGTCAGTGAAAATATATTATATATTATATCTTAAAATAAGAAAAAAAAATTACAATTTGCTTACAATTACTATTTAAATAAAAAGTACTTATTTTCTCCTGTAGAATCTCATCGGATAGGGAGGATCAATATCCCCTGTTCTTATTTTTTCAAGTCTTTTATTGATGAGTCTTCTTTTGAGCGGTTTCATTTTTTCTACAAACAATATTCCGTCAAGATGATCATATTCATGAAGTATCACCCTTGCATTGAATCCATCAAAAGTATCAATATGCTCTTCAAAATTTTCATCAAGATATTTAATTTTCACTATTGACAGACGTTCTACTGAACCATTAATATCCGGAAATGATAAGCAGCCTTCATCATAACTCCACAATTTACCGGTTTCTTCAAGTTTCTGAGCGTTGATAAATACTTTTTTAATCCCCTTTTCAATATCAGCTTCTTTTTCTATCTGGATTGTATCGACTACGAACAATCTGATTGATTTGCCGATTTGTGGAGCAGCAAGTCCAACTCCTATTGTATTGTACATAGTAGTAAACATATCTTCTATCAGAGTTCCCATTTCTGCAAACTCTTCTTTTGTGATATTTTCCGTCACTTTTTTCAAGACAGGATGACCGTAAGCATATACCGGTAATTGCATATTATATGTGTTTTAAATATCGTTGTAAAATCAATACCGAACTTATTTTGTCAAGAAGGGATTTATCACGTCTTTTTTTCTTTTTTATATTCATTTGAATTAACAAATCCTTCGCTTCGGATGACGTGAAACTTTCATCTTGTCTTACTATATTGATATCCGGATATTTTGTGTTTATTTTCTTTATTAAATTTTTTATTTCTTTTTCAAAATACACTTCTCTTCCATCCCTATGCGTTGGTTCGCCAATCACTATTTCTTCAACATCTTCTTTTTCGATATATTCAAATAAAAAATCAATTAAATTGATTGTCTCAACAACATCGAGCGGATTAACAATTATTTGCAAGGGATCCGTTACGGAAATCCCGGTTCGCTTAACGCCGTAATCCAATCCTAAAATCCTAGCCATTCAGTAAATTGTTATTTTTGTAACTAAACAAATATTAATTAGTAAAGGTTTTTGCTAACTAAATAATTATAAGATTTGCTTTATTTTTATTTAAATTATTTATCTTTGTTTTAATTAAATATTTTGAAATAAATCATACATAAATCAAAAATGAAAAAATCATTAATCATTTCGATATTTATCTTTTCTTACTTCACATTATTTTCTCAGGAAAACAGGACTTTTAACGGAGAGAATAATAACATCGTCAATAATAAATGGGGAAGCAAGGATTATTATTTCTTGACTTTGACCTCAAATGGATTTGAAGATAGTATCAAAGCGGTCAACACAAAAACAAGACCTAATGCAAGACTGGTATCGAATCTGATATTTGATCAAAAAGAAAGTATTGAGGATGAATTGAAATTAACGGACTTCACATGGGCATTCGGTCAATTTATTGATCATGATATCACTTTAGCAGGAGTTGATTATAGTGAACCTATATTTGTTACTGTTCCCCAAGGTGATGAACATTTTGTTCAGGGGAGCAAAATCCATATATTCAGGACAATCGCTGCACCCGGAACAGGTACCGGTAAAGAAAATCCAAGGAGATTTTTGAATGAAATAACATCATTTATCGATGCTTCCAATGTTTATGGCTCCGATTCCGTAAGAGCAAATTGGTTAAGGACTTTCAAAAACGGAAAACTGAAAACATCATCAGGTAATCTGTTACCTTGGAATACTATTTCCGGTGAATTTAATGATAAAATTGATCCGGATGCACCTGAATTGGCAAATGATACTCACCTTAACAATAAACTATTTGTAGCCGGTGATATAAGAGCCAATGAAAATCCTTTATTGACATCACTCCATACTTTATTTGTAAGAGAGCACAACAGATTGTGCGATGTGATAAGTGAGAAGCATCCCGGTTGGAATGATGAACAGATCTATGAGAGGGCAAGAAAACTGGTAGGTGCATATATTCAATCTATCGTTTATTATGAATGGTTGCCTGTGCAAGGGATTAAATTATCTCCATATTCAGGTTATGATTCTGAAATAGATCCTACTGTTTCCAATTTGTTTTCCGCAGCAGCTTTCAGACTTGGACATACACTATTGGATGAACTTTTATTGAGGCTTGACAATGATGAAAATGAATTAAAGCAGGGAAAAATCGCTCTAAAAGATGCGTTTTTTAATCCTCTATTGATAAATATTTCAGGAGGGATAGAACCTTTTCTGAAAGGAATGTCAAAGCAAGTTCAGCAAAAATTAGATACTAAAATAGTTGATGCCGTAAGAAATTATCTATTTGGCAAACCTGAAGCAGGAGGTTTGGACTTGGCTACAATAAATATTATGCGTTCGAGAGAAAGAGGTATTCCGGATTACAACACGATAAGAGAAGATTTCGGACTTGACAAAGTAAAAGATTTTAACGATATCACTACAAATACGGAACTAGCAAAAAATTTGAAATTTCTTTATGGCAATGTTGAAAATATAGATGCATATGTGGGATTGCTTGCTGAAGATCATTTGAATAATTCTATATTCGGAACATTGTTGAGTACCATAATGGAAGATCAATTTTACAGATTAAGAGAAGGTGATAGATTTTATTTTGAGAATGATCCTGCTTTTAGTGATAAGGAAATAGAAGAAATTAAAAATACAAGGCTTTATGATATTATAATGAGAAATACTGATTTGACCAATATGCCTTATGGAGTATTTTCGTTAAATAAATCATATATTGGAGGACCTGATATAGATTATATTCAATTGCAGGCAATTCCATATCCTAATCCGGTAACATCAATATTCAAGGTTAAAATTTGGGTGGAATCCGATGTGGAATTAATCATCACATTAATAGATCCTTCCGGAAGAGAGATATTTAAAAGAAATCAGAAGTTATATGAAGGTGAGAATTTCATCGAAGATTTGGATTTGAGTCAGTATCCTAAAGGTATATATAATTTGATACTGGAAACAAATAATGAATTTAATGTTTTGAAAATACTAAAACAATAATTAAAAACTCAAAAACTTTATAAAATGGAAAAATATTCCGGAAATATAGTAGATGTTTTGAATGAAAAGGTATATCCAGGTACTATACACGTTGAAGATGGTAAAATAATAAAGATAACCAAAGATTTTTCAGAATATGAAACATTTATTTTACCGGGTTTCATAGATGCTCATGTTCATATAGAAAGTTCTATGTTGCCTCCTTCCGAGTTTGCAAGAGTAGCTGCTATGCATGGTACAGTAGCTTGTGTGTCAGATGCTCATGAGATTGCAAATGTATTGGGAGAGAAAGGAGTAAAATATATGATTGATAGCGGTCATGTTTTTCCGTTCCATTTTTATTTTTCTGCCCCATCATGTGTGCCGGCTACTAGTATGGAAACCAGTGGAGCTAATATATCAGCAAAAGGTATAGAACAATTGATCCTGAATTACAAAGTAAAATACCTTGGGGAAATGATGAATTTTCCTGGAGTTTTAAGAAAACTTCCGGAGGTTATGGATAAGATCAAAGTTGCAAAAAAATATAATTTACCTATTGATGGACATGCTCCGGGATTATCCGGCAAGGATTTGGAAACTTATGTGAAAGCCGGGATATCAACGGATCATGAGAGTTTTACTGAAGAGGAAGCATTGGAGAAACTAAAATTGGGAATGAAAATTATAATCAGGGAAGGTTCCGCAGCAAAAAATTTTAATGAATTAATTCCTCTTGCTGATGAATATTTTGACGATATGATGTTTTGTTCAGATGACAAACATCCCAATGACCTTATAAAAGGACATATCAATTCTCTGGTCAGAAGATCTATTTCTTCGGGAATCAGCGCTATGAAAACATTAAAGATGGCTTGTATCAATCCTGTTTTGCATTATAAACTGGATGTCGGTCTTCTTCAAGAAGGGGATAGTGCAGATTTTATTGAAGTCAATAACCTTCATGGTTTTGATATTTTAAAAACGGTAATAAAAGGTTCTATTGTTGCTGAAAATAATGTAACAGACCTTCCATACAAACCTGCTAAAATTGTTAATAATTTCAATATTGCCAAGAAAAAGATCGAAGATTGCTTCGTTCCTGACAAGGGCAGACCGGTTAAAGTTATTGAGACCATAGATCACCAGTTGATGACGGAAAAAGGAACTTTTATGTTAAAAGCAAAAAATGGTAATTTGGTTTCAGATGTAGAAAATGACATACTCAAAATCGTTGTGATAAACAGATATTCAGAAGCAAACCCCGGTATAGGATTTATAAAAGGCTTCGGATTGAAAGATGGTGCTATTGCTTCTTCTGTCGCCCATGATTCCCATAATATAATAGTTGTGGGCACAAATGACAAAGACATCTGTGATGCAGCAAATTTGATAATAGAAAACAAGGGTGGAATTGCTTTTGCAAGCCACAAACAGAAAACACATGAAATTCTGCCTTTGCCTATCGGTGGATTAATGAGCGATGAACCTTATTACGTAGTAGCGGAAAAATATGATAATCTTGATATTTTGGCTAAGATAAACGGTTCAAAATTGATAGCACCATTTATGACTTTATCATTTATGGCATTATTGGTTATTCCCTCTATCAAATTAAGTGACAAAGGACTATTTGACGGAGAAAAATTTGAGCTGGTAGATATTTATGTATAATCAGTGTCATTTTTTATCTGTTTGAACTTTTTTATTTAGTTGTTATTACTTATTTTCATGTATTTGGTTTTGTCTTGGTTTTGATCAAGTACTAAATATCTATATTTTTTAAGCGTTACAAATTTTTATTTAGTATCTTTGCGGCTTAATTCTAAATGAACCGCAATTATGAATAAATACAGGGTATTTAAAGGCTTAGATTTCACAAAAATAGATGAAGAAATACTAAACTTTTGGAATGAAAACAATATTTTCCAAAAAAGTGTTGACAGTCGTCCTGAAAATAATCAATATATATTTTATGAAGGACCTCCTTCTGCCAACGGCAAACCAGGAATTCACCATGTTTTCGGCAGAGCCATAAAAGATCTTGTCTGCAGATATCAAACCATGCAAGGTAAAAGAGTGGAACGTAAAGGCGGTTGGGATACTCATGGACTTCCAGTCGAACTAAAAGTGGAAGGTGAACTCGGTATTACTAAAGAAGATATCGGCACTAAAATCAGTATTGAAGAGTACAACGAAAGGTGTAAAACAACAGTAATGCAGTTTGTTGATATGTGGAACGATATCACTCTCAAAATGGGATATTGGGTAGATCTGGATAATCCGTATATCACATTCAAAAATGAATACATCGAAAGTGTATGGTGGCTATTGGGACAACTGTATCAGAAAGGACTGATATATAAAGGATATACCATCCAACCATATTCCCCCGGAGCAGGAACAGGACTCAGTTCACATGAACTGAATTTGCCCGGATGTTACAAAGATGTAAAAGATACTACTATCGTTGCTCAATTTAAAATCCCTAAAACTGAAAAATCATCTTTCCTTTATGAAGGTATTGACAAAGGAGATGTCTATTTTATCGCATGGACAACAACACCTTGGACACTTCCTTCCAATACTGCACTTGCAGTAGGTAAAAAAATAACTTATGTCAGGGTAAAAACATATAATCCATATACCAAAAAACTTGTCAATCTGGTTTTAGCCAAAGATTTGCTCAATAACTGGTTCAAACCCGAACAAGCAGAAGCTGATTTTGATAATTTCAACCCTGAAATTGATAAAATTATACCTTATAGAATTACAGGTGAATATCCGGGAGCTGATTTTGAAATGTTGGATTATGAACAATTGATGCCGTACCAGCAACCTGAAGACGGACCAGCTTTCAAAGTTTTACTGGGAGATTTTGTTTCTACTGAAGATGGTACCGGTATAGTGCATATCGCACCGTCATTTGGTGCAGATGATAGGCAAGTAGCAAAAAAATACGGTATAGGCTCTTTGACTTTGGTTGATAAACAAGGTAAATTTATTGAAGGCACCGGAGAATTATCCGGTAGATATGTTAAAAATTATAAAGATGATCCCGATTGGGAAGATATCGATGTTGACATAGCAGTATGGCTGAAAAAAGATAATAAAGCCTTTAATGTAAAAAAATATGTACACAGTTATCCGCATTGCTGGAGAACAGATAAACCTATTTTGTATTATCCTCTGGATAGTTGGTTTATAAAAACAACTGCAATGCAGGACAGATTGATAGAATTAAATAACACTATCAATTGGAAACCGGTATCTACCGGAACTGGAAGATTTGGAAAGTGGCTTGAAAATCTTCAAGACTGGAATCTGTCAAGATCCAGATACTGGGGAATACCATTGCCTATCTGGCGTACCGAAGACAGTGAAGAAGAGATATTCATAGATTCTGTAGAAAAGCTTTCTTCCGAAATCGGTAAAGCAATAGAACTAGGGATGATGAAAGAGAACCCTTATAAGGATGACTATGACAAAATCGATCTGCATCGTCCTCATATAGATAAAGTTATTCTGGTTGCACCATCAGGAAAACCTATGTACCGCGAACCGGACCTTATAGATGTTTGGTTTGACAGCGGCTCTATGCCGGTAGCTCAATTGCACTTTCCATTTGAAAATAAGGATAAATTCAAAACACATTTCCCGGCTGATTTTATTTCCGAAGGAGTAGATCAAACCAGAGGATGGTTTTTTACCTTACACGCTATCGCTTCGATGATCTTTGACAATGTAGCATATAAAAACGTGATCTCTACCGGACTGGTCTTAGATAAAAAAGGCGAGAAAATGTCAAAAAGAAAAGGAAATGTGGTAGATCCTTTTTCAACATTAGAAAAATACGGAGCGGACCCTACACGATGGTATATGATCGCCAGTTCACCACCATGGGACAATCTAAAATTTGACTTGAGCGGAATAGAAGAAACCACAAGGAAATTTTTTATTACCTTGTACAATACTTATTCGTTTTTTGCGCTTTATGCCAATTTGGATAATTTTACCTATAAAGAGGAAGAGATTCCCTTGGAAAAAAGAGCGGAAATCGACAAATGGATAATTTCTTTACTCAATACACTTAAAAAAGAGGTAAAGGAACATCTTGACAATTATGATCTAACACCTGCTTTGAGAAAGATACAGAGTTTCGTCTATGACCATCTGAGCAATTGGTATGTAAGATTAAACCGACGAAGATTCTGGAAAGGAGAAATGTCAGAAGATAAATTATCTGCTTATCAGACATTATTTGATGTGCTTTTTACAGTATCCAAACTTATGGCGCCGGCAGCACCGTTTTTTGCAGAATGGATGTATCAAAACCTGAATAACGTAGCATCAAAAGAAGATTATGAATCCGTACATCTTAGTTATTATCCCGCTATTGATGAAAATGCAATAGATAAAGATCTTGAACAAAGAATGGAATATGCTCAAAAGATATCTTCACTTGTATTATCATTGAGAAAAAAACAAAAACTCAGAGTAAGACAACCATTACAAAAAATACTTTTACCTGTCCTGAATGAAAGTTTTATCGATCAAGTAGAAAAAGTAAAAGATCTGATCCTTCATGAAGTTAATGTTAAAGAAATAAAATACGTAACGGATACTTCGGGAATTATCAAGAAAAGAATAAAACCCAATTTTAAAACCCTTGGACGATTATTGGGAAAAAACATGAAAGGTGCTGCTGCATTGATCAATGCTTTTACCCAAGATGATATATCTGAAATTGAAAAAACCGGAAAATATATCCTGGAACTAAACGGAGACAAATATGATTTAAGCCATGAGGATTTCATAATCAGTGCTGAAGATATCCCCGGTTGGCTAGTAGCAAATGAAGGAGAGCTTACAGTAGCACTTGACATCACTTTGACAGATGACTTAAAAGCTGAAGGTTTGGCAAGAGAATTGGTAAACAGAATACAAAATATCAGAAAGTCAAGTGATTTTGATGTTACCGATAGAATAATAGTGAAATTGACAGCTGATGATATTTTGAAGGACGCTATTGATAAATTCGGTGATTATATCAAATCGGAAACTTTAGCAGATGATATAATAATAAGTGAAAATACAGATGAAGAAGAGATGGAATTGACTGAAAATGTCAAAACAAAACTAAAAGTATTAAAAAATTAATTGTTTTTAAACAAGGTTGAAAATAGAATTGTTTAACAACTGAATTGTTCTTTGTTAAAATGCCGGATATAGGAAGAAAGAGGAATATGTCAATGTATTGCTCTTGCCTTTCCCTCCAAACTAAAAGCATCAATTTGTTGCCGGATTTCAAGTTATTTAAAACTTGAATATTAAACATCGAACATATAAAAAGCATTTTATTTATTAAATATTAAAAAACACAATTAATATGACATTAGTAGGAAAAAAAGCACCATTATTTGAAGCAAGTGCAGTAATCAATGGAAATGAAATAGTTGAAAATTTCAAATTGAGCGATTATATCGGTGAAAAATATGTAGTATTTTTCTTTTATCCAAAAGATTTTACATTTGTATGCCCTTCTGAATTATTTGCATTTCAAGCCAAACTGGAGGAATTTGAAAAAAGAAATGTTCAAGTTATAGCATGTAGCACAGATACCGAACAATCACATTGGGGTTGGTTGAACATGGATAAGAATGACGGTGGTATCAAAGGTGTAAAATATCCTGTTGTGGCTGATACAAATAGAACTATCTCTTACAATTATGGAGTTTTGGCAGGTGAATGGGATTACAATGATGCCGGCGAATTGTTTGCAGAAGGCGAAATGGTAGCATATAGAGGTTTGTTTTTTATAGATCTCGAAGGTATAGTTAGACATGTTACTATAAATGATATGCCAATAGGAAGAAATATAGAGGAAGTATTAAGAGTGGTTGATGCATGGCAGTTTTTTGAAAAACACGGAGAAGTATGTCCGGCAAACTGGAAACCCGGAGATGAAGCTATGAAGCCAACTCATGAAGGAGTAGCTGATTATCTTTCAAAATTATAATTACCAAAAATATTTCAGTTTTAAAAAAAAGTCAAAGTTTTATAAATTTTGACTTTTTTTATTTGCTCCGGATCACCAAAATCAATACTTCAACAGACTGTGAGTGAAAATTATAATCGAACTCACGTTATTAAGATAAACACTGTTGAAATAATAAAATACAATTAATTAAGTATCATTCCTTTGGTATCTTAATAAAATAAGTATTTTTTTTAACAGTCAATTTATAAGACCTTAACCAAGGATTATAAATTTTTAATTTTCTATATGTTATTCCATATTTGTGTGCAAAATCTCCGAGATAGGAAATTGTTGAATCTATTTTAACTGTAAAATAATTATCTAAAGGCTGATATTTGTTTTCAGTATTTATATAAAACCCGTAATTATCCGGATGTTCGATAATCTCTTTTATTGCAGTGATCCTGAAAATATATCTCATCGTTTCTTCATTGAGATTGAGATCAAAGAAGTCCCTTTCTTTTTCCTGATTCATCGCTTGAGAAAATTTTGTCATACCAAGATTGTAAGCAGCCGCAGTATTTATCCATGTTCCGAAGATTTTTTTCAATTTCAACAGATATTTACACGCAGCAATAGTGGATTTTTCTATATCGTATCTTTGATCTACTTCTTCATATATTTCTAATCCCAACTCTTTGCCTACAGGTTTCATCAATTGCCAAAAACCAGTAGCACCGGCAGTGGAAACCACATTTCTCAATCCACTTTCAGCTATTGCCAGATACTTGAAATCATCAGGAATATTGTATTTCTTCAAAATCGGTTCTATCACAGGAAAATATCTATTGGCAAGTTTAATATGTTGGATAGTCGCAGAATGATAATATGAATTAATCAACAATTCCCTGTCAAGCCTCTCTTTTATATCAAAATTACTAATGGGTATCTTTTCTCCTGCAAAATAATAATCACTTTTTATCGGACTGCTTTTGATTACTTGAGGTAAAGGATCTATAGCGGATTTGATAAAAGAAATATCGATTTTCTTATTTCCCGCAATAAATATAATTGTGATGAACACAGCAATTAATAAATAGAATATGGAATATTTAGATTTCATTATGATCCAAGTGTTTGTATAATAACGACAGTGTTAAATAATTATTCTTCTTTATTTTTTCCAACCAAATTGAATTCAATATAAGAAATTACTCAAAGAAAGCCAATAATGCATTAAATTTAATGCTAAAACCAATGTAGTTGTAATGAATTACATCAAAAGGATTTTAGACCAAGGATAATGTGCATACTTATGTCAAATTCAGGTTACTAAATTATCAATATCTTCAAAATCTTTTATCCCCGGTAAATCATTAATGCTTTTCAATCCGAAATAATCCATAAATTTTTCAGATGTTATATATATCAAAGGTCTTCCCGGCCCTTCATCTCTTCCTTGTATTTCCACCAGATTCTTTTCCAATAGTTTTTGAATGGAATAATCACAATTTACACCTCTAATATCTTCTATTTCCGGTTTTGTTATCGGTTGCTTATATGCTATGATTGCTAATGTCTCTAAAGAAGCTTTTGATAATTTTTTGTTGGTCAATGCTTTTAAATACTGTCCGATGATATTATGATATGCCGGCTTTGTGATAAACGAATATCCATTTGATATCTCTGTTATTTCAAAACTGAACTCATCCGAGTTGTATTTTTCTTTTAGCTTATCAATGCTTTTATCCAATTCTGAATATGAAATATTAGTGTCAAATGTGTTTTCAATCACGTATTTTATTTCTTCTATCTTAACAGGATGTTCAGAAGCAAAAATCAAACTTTCTATATATTTTTCCAGATTATCCAATTTCTTATTGATTTATGATATGCAAATATACAAAATAGCCATCGATTTCTTTTCAAAATATTTGTTTTATGAAAAAAATTAACAAAAAACAGGTTATTTATTATTTTATGAAAAAAAATATCTGTTTTTATAATCTTTCGCATACATTATTTTTATTAATTATTTAATATAATTTGTAATTTTTAAACTCTTTATTTTACTTCCCTTTAAATATAACACAAATTTTTAATAATATTTTATCACCCGTTTATATATTACAAACAATTTATAACTATTGGTTACTCAATATATTATAAAATATCCTTATGGTATGCTTTTTGTATTTTCTTTGGTGTATTGAAAAAATAAGATTAATTAATACCAAAAACCAAAACTCATGCAACAGTCAAAAGACGAAAGCGTATTTACAGACTTGCGTTTCCGGATTGTTATTTTTCTGACAGGGGTATTACTCAGTTATTTATTGATTACCTATCCGGGATAGATGCAAAATGAAAGGGGGGCAAAGCCCTCTTTTTTTATTTATTTGATATATAGGTTATAAATGATATGCACTTAAATTTTTCTATATAAAATACTTGTAATATATTTGTTTATTATTTGTCAAACACCTCTGAACAATGAAACATATATCTATCTTGTCAATTCTTTTTATAATGCTTGTCTTTAATAATTCCTGTACCGATGAATGCAAAAACATCAATTGCAATAACGGTATTTGTATCGAAGGAAATTGTTCCTGTGATTTCGGATGGACAGGTGAAACATGTAATACAAAAATTTCATCCAAATTTTTGGGAAACTGGTCGGGTATTTTGGATTGTGTAAACGATACGGTTTCTTTTCTGATAGAAGACGTTCCGAATGAATTGCAAAAAATAAAAATGCATTCAATAGATTTTAGTTTTGATTTGAAAGGAATACCTTTAAATTTTGACACTTATGTTTTAACGGCAAACATCGATACTACTTTTACCAAATTTGTAATGGATACTCTTCCAATAACACTTACTATCCCTCAGTTTGGTCAAGATTTAGCTGTCAATATAGCTGGTGACGGATGGTTTCTGCCAGATAGTACTATTAATCTGAATTTACAATTTATAGTTGCCCAACCATTTCCCACGACAATCAACTGTTCAGGAAATTTTAAGAAATAAAATAATTATTATTTGTCCGTTTACTTATTATTATTTGCATCTATTTGGAATTCCAATATCTCGCTTGTATGGAGATCCGATTGCAATAGCACGGTTTGATTTTGCCCGTGATATTTGTATTTAATCCCTATAGTATTTGGAGGCATTCTTCCTATATT
>Ga0256913_10000744_pt1 | contig 16858 bp, 14 predicted proteins | sample Axial_MatmetaG_FD_185970 | JGI IMG/M metagenome (GOLD analysis project Ga0256913, IMG submission 185970) | Deep-sea worm associated microbial mat communities from Axial Seamount, Juan de Fuca Ridge, Pacific Ocean - Axial_Mat | ecosystem: Environmental > Aquatic > Marine > Oceanic > Microbial...
GGTTTTGAGGGTAACTTCTGGAGTAATCCTGCTAACTGGTCGAACAATCTGGTACCTAGTGTAAACGACAGCATAACCATTCCGTCGCCAAACTTTTATTATAACCGCCCTGAGGTTTATCACGATGCTCAGATAAAAAGAATTGTTGTTAACGATAGTGCCAAATTGATGATTACTTCCGGTAGCCGACTGGAAATTAAGGAGTAACTTTATCGGATAGCAACAATTAAACGTTAAACCAATGCGATTAAAATATTTGATATTTATTTGGTTCACGCTTACGTTTTCACCTTTAAAGAAAAAGCTGATAGATGATATAGTTGTGTTTTGAAAGCGTATTATAGCAATGATTATTCTTCCATACGAAAGGATTCATGAGGAAGAAGAATGATAACTGCACCAAAAAAATATACAGATTAATCCGCTTTTTGTTAGAATAGAAAGTGATTTAATAACTTTTGAAATTGTTAATGGAAACAAAGGAAACTAATTATACCTCTATCATTTCGTTCTCATTAAATTTTTCTTGAAAAAGTTTTCCTAAATCTAAAATAGGAAGTAAATAAGCCCCAAAAGTATGCATTGAAGTGATGTTCTGCAAATAAGTGCGAACACTATTAATAATCATAGGTAAGGCTGTATACAAAATGTACTGTTGTTCAACTTTTTCATTGATGTTATCTGAGTTTTTTAAGACAAATTCTCCAACGGCTCCAATATCAATATAATACCCGGGCTTTTCTTCTTCATTACACTTTACATTAAAGTTGACCATAAAATTCAAATTTCCTTCTTCCTTTACCGTTGTGAATATGTCAAAATCACAATCAAGTTTAAGGTTACTTAATCTGACACGTTGTTTTTGTTCAGGAAAAATACTGAGTAGTGTGGTATTTGTAATAAAGAACTTCTTTAATACTAAATCAGAAGAGTTTATAAGTTCTATCATTATGCACTTTTTTTAAGCCCAGGTTTAATCTCTTTAATATCTATTCTCATTTCACGATATCCTTTCAAAACCAAATCATCCCGAAAACTATTTTTAAGTCTAAGATATTGATCGGAAATAATGGCATATTTAATGCCCAAAACTCTTTGAAGTTTAGCCAAATGTTTAAGGTTGATCAGTTTTTCAGCACTAAATAGCTGTGTAATAAAACTTGGTGTTGTACCAAGCAAATCAGCTAACTCCTTTTTGCTTTTTATATTCTTATATTTCATCAACTCATGTAATCTATCGATAAAATCAAGTTGAATCATTCTGGCTTCCAGTTCCAGCTTCTCCTTCTCTGTATTAGGAATTAATAAATCAATTATTTGTTTATTATTATTATTTTGTGTTGTTGGTTTATATTTCATACTCATAGCCGGTGATACTTTTAATGATTTGTTTTAGTCTTTTATCAATCTTCTGTGTTTTCTTATTGTACACAGTAATCATAACTACTTTTTTTCATTTGGTAAATGCTCATTAATGTATTCTTTGCAATATATTCTGTAATTTGAATTTCTTCTTCTTTTAAATTTAAAAGCAGTAATATTTCTTGTTTTGTCTGAGATTCCTTCTTTTCCATAAAGTTCGAAATTATATCTTCCTTGTAATAATTCATAAATTGCTCTTCTAAACCTACTTCGATTTTCAGAAATAACTCCATAAATATCTGCTTGATTCTCTTCATCAATATAAAGTGAAACCTTGTAGATATTCTTTATCCCAAAATCTAATCTAAACGGTTCTAATGGTATTTCGATACAATTTCTAAGCACAAAATTAAGCTATTAGTTAATAAAGTCAAGTGTTTTTAACAAATATTTGCAATATAATATTTATATAAGTTTAAAAAACAGATAAATATATAAACAAATTAATGCGTTAATTTAATAATATATTTAAAAAACAGATAAAATAATTAAATATATTCCTTAATTTTTTTATAAAAAAGAAAAAACCTTTTAGATTGACTAATCTGGCAAATATCATTGTTTACAAAGTCAAAATCATTAATAACCATACGTTGTAACCTATTAATAAATAGAAAGCTGGATAACTAACAAATGGGTGCTAATAATAGTTCGGAATTACTGAAATAGCTAAGCCAAGTATTAACCTTATGCAAGTAGCAATACTGCAATCAACAATGGGTAAGTAAGAATCATGGTTTTTAATCATTATATTCATGCTGTCGGCGGGTAATTCGATACCCGGTTGTTGGCATTGTTCCAACTTGAACTAACGACACCGATCCATGCTGTGTCAAAGACCCCCGGATTATAAAATGTGTCTGCATTGAAAACCTGCCACTCCGACATTGACCGGTTCTGTTCCGGCCGAGCTACTCCAGTCGGTATTTTCGTATAACACGGAAAGTTTCTTACCGGGGTAAAATTTTTCGCGGCAGAATCAACGCTTGCAACGCTCCGTCCGGTTGAAGGAGCGGTGTCTTCTGTACCCACAGCATCAATAAGTACAGTAGTGTCATTTTTATTTTTTGCCAGCCCCTCGGCATCGTTTCCTGACAAGGACATTAAATAATTCAGAACCTGCCTTGTTTTGTTTGACGCATTCGGGTTGGCCGGTTCAATGGCAAAGACCGAAAAGCTTAAACATAAAACCAAACTTATAATAACAGCTTTCAACTTCGAAGTAATTTGTTTTTAAACACTTTACGAAGGTAATTAAAAAATAGCAATCAATAATTTTACCATCACAAATCGCGTTGAGTAAAAAATAATTGCATCTTTAATGCCAATTTTACTGCCGAACAAATCGGGATGTTACTTTAACAAAGTAAGAATTGTTGTTCTTAAAACTGAAAATAAGACGGAAACAGCATTCTTAGAACATAATTTATTTATGCAGAATTTCAGATCAGCCTCATTAGTTTTGCTCTTCATATCCATTTTGACGGCCTCATCACTGTTTTCCCAAACCTACCTTGTTGATAACTATGGAGCTGTTGGCGACGGCGTTACCGACGACAGGGATGCCATTCAAAATGCAATATGGGATTTACAGGGAACCGGTGGTACATTACAGTTTGCTTCGGGAAAAACCTACATTATTTCAACCGGATTGAATTTCTATAATTTTTCCGATACACATCATTATTTGGTTACCACAACCTCTACAGAAAAAGCTGTGATTAAAATTCAGGATGGCGCCGCGCTGAACTGGTATCATTGGGGATTCAGGTTGAGCGACTCCAGAAATATTACGCTTGACAACTTAACCATTGACGGAAATCGCGACACCCGAAACCCAACCATTGAAACCTCCGGAACCGATGTGCTGTTTATTGACGGAGCTTGTAACGGAACCCGGTTGAAAAACCTCAATTTGATTAACTCTCCAATGGATAACCTTTATATTGTGGTTCACGAAAACTCGGGGCAAACCCAAATGACCGATTTTGAAATGCACAACTGCAAGCTGGAAAACGGATTCAGAAACAACATGAGCGTAATTTCGGGTGAAAACTTTAAAATAATCGGTTGCGAGTTTAACAATGCCAATGGTACCGACCCTCAGTCCGGTATCGACTTTGAACCCAATGCCAATTCAACAAATGGTTATAAAAACATGAAAGTGGAAGGGTGTGCATTTAAAAACAACGTGCGCTATGGTATTGAACTAACCTATATTATTGACAGCTCAGGATTTTCCACTTTGAAAAATAATTACTTTGAAAACAACGGAATCTTGGTAGGAAGTAAAAACAACATAATTCATCACAATATTTTTGCAAAACAGGATCATCAACATCTGCATACCGACCAAACCAGAGACGGAATCATCTATTTTCATGCCAATGGTAACGGACAAAACAATCAGGTTTACAACAACTATTTTTACGACAACCCCATGCCGTCAGGTTCGCATTTGGTGAACTTCATGTATAATTCAGGCGGAAACAATCATCTGTACGACAACTACGGTCATGGGAATATTGTTGACGGATTTGTGTTAAACAACACTTGGGGCGGAACCCCTTCACAGATAATATCAAACAACACATTTCTAACCCGAAAAGAGATGGGCTACTGGAGCATGGATACAAATTCTGTTTCAGGAAATACTCTCGCCGACCTTTCCGATTTTGGCAATAACGGAACTCTGGTCAACTCTCCCCTGCCGGTTGCTGGAAAAGTGAACGAAGCAATAAATTTTTCACCTGATAACAAATACATCGAAATCGACAGCAGCAACAGCCTTAACATTGAAGTAAACATCACGCTTTCCGCATGGATTAATTGGAATGGTGTAAATGCCGCTGAACCCGAACAGGTAATTATCGGAAGAAGTAACGACTGGTGGTTTGGGATTAATAACTCAGGACAACTGGGGTTTTACTCGCCTTTTTCCTCTGACACATCATTTACGGGTGGTTTGATTCAGGCTGATATTGCCGACTCTATTCCGCCCGGAGACTGGAAATTTGTAACCTTTACTTACGATGGACGATATGCCAGGTTGTTTATTGACGCTGTCGAATTGGTTAGCAAACAGGCAAACGGCGTAATCGGAACTACAAACAACAAACTCTATATCGGTTCGTTGAACGCCGACACAGGCTCATTCAACGGGACTATTGATGAAGTTGAAATATTGAATTATGCCCTGAGCCAACAAGAAATTGAAGGTCTGAAAGGAGTGAACTATTATGTTGACTATACCTCGGGAAATGATCTCAACAAAGGCACAAGTCACGCTACCGCATGGAAAACTATTAACAAAGTAAATGATGAAATGGAAAACTTCATGGCCGGTGATTCCATCCTGTTTAAAAGAGGCGAGATATGGAACAGTGAAAGGCTTTCTGTTGAAGATATTTCAGGTTCCGAATTAAACGATATCGTTTTCGGGGCTTACGGCTCCGGAGCAAAACCGATATTTAACAGCGTGATAACGCAACCACATACCTGGTCATATGTAAGCGGGAACATCTGGAAAGCGAACAATCCCCCTGTTGAACATCCCGAACGCATGCTTATCGATGGTGTGGAAAAGCTGAGAGCCAACATATTTTCTGAAATGGATGGTATTAACTTTTTCTGGTGGTACGATAATGCCAATCAAGACCTCTACATTTTCTACGCAACCGACCCCAACGGTGTGGCGGAGATAAAATATGCCACCGATTTTCCGGTAATCGTTGAAAGTGCCGACCACGTTAAATTTGAAAATATCGACTTGCAGGGAGGTTGGACGGGCATGTTTTTGAGCACAAACTCTAAAAACATCACATTGGACAGTATGAGCATTGGCAAATATTGTCAAAATGGTGTTGTTACCAATACCGATTCGGTTAATTCAACTTACTTCCCCGAAAACATTACCATCAGCAATTGTTACTTCGATGCATTTTTTGCCTTTGATTATTCCATGGCCGGAAGCTATCATGGTAGTTCCGACAGAGGTTGCGGTGATGGTATCAGAACCCATGCTCTTAAAACCGGGGAAATTAAAAACTGCTATTTTAAAAACTGGGGACATGCCAGCATCGGCTTTGATGGCGGAAGCTACATAAAAGTATCGGAGGTAAAAGTATCCGAAAATTACATGACCTCGCCCGATATTTGCTACGGGGGAAGAATTGGTATTGACGATGCCGTGAATTGCGAAATTTATAACAACCAAATTGTAAATACAACTGTGCAAAGTCAGTTAAACGGGCAATACAATCATTATCATCACAATATTTTTGATGGTACAACAGATACGCCACTGGTGGCTGATGTGGTTGATGCAGGTATTGAAATACAGGGATATTCTAACCAGGAAGTAACCCAAAATGTCATTGAAAACAATGTTATTGTAAATACGGAAGGACCGGGATTCAGAATTTCGGGTAACAACGATTACAATATTCACCACAACATTATCAAAAATAACATCATATACAACTGTGGCACTACCATTAGCGGGAAAAGCCTCGTGGTGGAATCCAACGAATACGGATTAACCTACAATAACTCTTTGCTAAACAATGATGTCTTCAGCTCTTCAACAACTCAAACCTGCGATTTTAGAGACACGTTGTACAATGTAGCAGGTTTCAATGCCCTATCGGGAACGGATGGTTATATCATGTCTGAGAATATGGCCGGCAGCCCATTGTTTGTTGACGAACCCAATAATGATTTTCACCTTCAGGCCGGTTCTCCATGCATTGATGCCGGAACCGAATCGCTTTCAACCAAAGATTATGATAATAATCCAATCCCTCTGCAAACAGCACCTGATATTGGCCTGTACGAGTACGGTACTTTCTGGAACGGAAGCATTAGCCACTATTGGAATATTGCCGACAACTGGTCGAGTAACCAAGTTCCTGATACAACAAGTTCGGTAACCATTCCTTCGCCCAATTATTACAAATTCTGCCCGGAAGTGCACCACGATGTGCAAATAAAAAAGCTGTATTTAAACGAAAGTAGTAAGATAATAATTAATAGCAGCAAACTTGAGATTATGGAATAAAGATTTGAGTTCCACCTTTCTAACATGAATAATATCTACATCAATTGAGTAAATATTTGCTGCGGATGCTTTTTTCATATAATTCAATATGGTACTATTGTAAATAAAGGTATGCCAGCCATCCGATTCAAAATGTTCTACAATCAGTACTATTCTATCTGAAAATCCAATTCTATTTTTGTATTTGTCAACAATCCTTTTTAAAACCACCCTGTTTAATTCAACAGGTTGTTATTTCCAAGATCTAATCTATTCCTCCAGCAACACCTCCACTGCTTTTTCAAGCTGCTGATCGCGACCTTTAGTTACAACATCATAATCCTGTTGTTGTTTAACATCCGGTTCCAATTGTTGGTTCTCCAGGTAGTTTCCGTTAAGGTCCTTGGTTCCAACCTGTGGAATCCCGAAATAGAGCGACTTATCCTGCAAAGTTTCCCACCAAACAGCCGTCATGGTTCCCGGAACAGGCATCCCTACCAATTTACCGAGGTTAAGCGCTTTGTAAGCAAACGGGAATCCATGCGCATCAGAGTAGTTGCTTTCGCTTATCAGTACTGCCGACGGTTTAATCCATTTATTCATGGGGTCATAACCATAATACACTCCACGTGGATAAAAATCAACATACTTTTTACCACCCAGCAGCGTTACCAGATCGTCGTGCAACCAGCCGCCGCCATTGAAACGGGTATCCACAATGATGGCTTGTTTTTGGTAGTTTTTACCAAGAATTTTTGAATAGACTTCCCTGAAACTGGAGCTGTTCATCCCTTTTACATGGACATAACCTATTTTGCCACCGGATAAAGAATCGGTTTGTGCTTCCATAATCTTAACCCACCGCTTGTAAAGCAGTTGTGAACGTTTTCCACGCGAAACAGGTTTAACGCTTTCGTCCCAACGCTCACCCGTTTCAAGATTCATCATAGAGAGTAAAATATGTTTCCCGCTTTTATGATTCAGCAGCTTGAAATAATCAGCATTACTATTGATTTCTACTCCGTCAATCTTTTCAATAATGTTGCCATTGGCTATTTTTGAACCATCGAACTGCAGCGGACTGTTTTCGATAATTTCAAGAATTTTAATTCCTTTTCCTGAATGGTTCCAGTCGAAGAAAATACACAGGTCAGCTGTTTTGTCACCGTGCTTGTCGTTGTGACGATAACCGGAACCGGTGTGCGAACCGTTAAGCTCTCCCAGCATCTCGCTCAGCATCTCGGCAAAATCGTAATTATTGGTGATGTAAGGTAAAAACTGCTCGTAATTGGTTTTGTAATAATCCCAGTCAACACCACCCAAATCAGGGCGATAAAATTTTTCCTTAACCTGCCGCCACACATGCTCAAACATATACTCCCGTTCAATGGCTTTGTTAAGGTTGAACTCCGCTTTAAACCGGATATCTTTTCTGTCGGGTTTTCCTCCTTTGATCTTTATTTTCATCATTTTCCCACCTGCAAAAAGAAACAGGTTTTCATCTTTACTGTCGAGATACAAAAAACCACTACTGCCTTTGAGCTTCATCAGCAGTTTGGTTTCTTTATCTTTAAGTTTGTTTACCCACAGATCGTAACCCTTTTCAAATTTGGTCAGATAATACAGTTTTTCACCATCGGAGGTCAGCACAGCATCGGCAATGGAGGAAGAGTTGATGGTAAGACGTACTTTCCGGTCTTCAAGGTTTTTCAGGTTTAAGTCAACCGGATCGGCCAGTTCCACTTTAACATCAAACAAGTTATCAGTTTTGCTATCATCCTCCTTATCTTTATCTTTTTTATCTGCTTTTTTATCATCCTTTTTGTTTTTCTTCTCCTTCAGTTTCATCAGCTCGTACTCCTCTTTTGAAAGCCTGAACTTATCGTAACCTTTCTGATTAAAAAACATGGCATACACATCGCGGGTGGCACCCCAGCTTCCGTGGCTGCGCATTCCTTCCCTGTCCGAAAACCAAATCATAGCATTGCCTTTCCGAACCCATTTCGGGTGTGAATCGTGGTATCCGCTATTGGTTAAGTTAATGGGATCCGAACCTCCCTTTGCATCCACCAGGGCAACATCAATCATAAAAAGAGCATTGGGTGAAAATTCCAACAAAAACCATTTTCCATCGGGCGACCATTGATACCACTGATCGCCATCCATGTATGAATAGTTATATTTTCCATCGAGAATTGTCCTTGTTTTCTTCGAATCAAGATTAATCACCTCCAGTGTTTCCCTGTTTTTAATATAAGCTACCTCTTTTCCATCAGGTGAATATTGTGGTTGAAAGGTTTCGTCGTTACTAACCAGTACCGGCTCCTCTTGCAAAACCGTGGAAAGTGAAAACAGCGCTTCGTCATCGTTTACCATTTTGGTTTGATAAAGATTCCAGCTGCTGTCGCGCTCGGAAGCATATAAAATAGATCTGCCGTCAGGACTAAAGCTAACCGACCGTTCCTGCTGTGGGGTGTTGGTGATTTGCTTAGTGGTTTGGTAGTCAACCGAAGTTACAAAAACCTCACCTCTCACAACAAAAACAACCTCTTTACCATTGGGTGAAACATCCATTTCGGTAGCACCGGAAGTCATGACCGTATATTCATATTCGTTTTCTTTTTCATCGGCTTTAATAGAAACCACAACCTTTTCTTCCTGTTGTCCGGGCTTCTTTGTAAATATCTCCCCGTTGTAACCAAAGCATAGCATATCGTTATCAGCGATGGTCAAAAATCGTACGGGGTTCTTTTCAAAAAAAGTAACCTGAACAGAATTGTTTGGGTTAGCAAGTGGCATTTTCCACACGTTAAAGGTTCCTGACTGTTCACTCAGATAATAGATGGTTTTGCCATCATTACTAAAAACCGGATTACGGTCTTCACCATTGAATCCGGTTAGCTTTGTATGGGATTTAGTGTTTAAATCATAGCTCCAGATATCGCGTGTTACAGCCGATGTATGATGTTTTCGCCAAACATTTTCATATCCCTTTCTATCCTGATAAATGATTTTATCTCCGGCTTTGTTAAACACGGCCTTTTCGGCCGGTGTTGACAAAACCTGCCTGATGCCACCACCATTAACAGGTACTGCATACAGCTCCGTTAGCAATCCTGAAGGAAACTGAACGTTTTCCGGTACATCCTGGATGGATGCAATGAAAAGCACCTCCTTACCATCGGGTGTAAAACTGTTGGGTAGTTCAGTACCGGAATAAAAAGTCAGGCGTTTGGGAACTCCCCCTTCAGCTGAAACAGAAAACAGATCAAAATTACCAAACCTGTCGGATGCAAAAACAATCTGCTTGCTATCGGGTGACCAGACCGGCATAAAGTCGTAAGCGTTATGAACTGTAAGATGACGTGCTTCACCACCCGAAGCAGGTACAATAAACAGATCGCCCTGATAGGAGAATACTATTTTCTGACCATCGGGCGAAACCGCGGGATAACGCATCCATAAAGGGTTGTTATCTGAAAATGCAGTTTGTAAAAAGAAAACCGTAAGAGTTAGGAGGATAAACTTTTTCATGGAAAGTAATTTTACTGATGAGAAAGTAAAAGTACGCAAAAAGTAAAATGATATTTAACTGCCCCTTCGTTTATTGTGACATCAGTTCTGTTTTATCTGACAAGGTCTTCAAACCAATCTGAATCTCCGGTTTTTCACCCCCTGTAAATACAGCTTCAACGTTAAAACCGTGTACCCCATTATCGATAATCATAGTACTGTTTTCAATTTGAACACTCTTTATCAGGTTCCGGTTATCATCATAAACATCAATTTTTCCTTCTCCGTCATAAGAAAGAATTTGCCCGCTTTTTAACTCCACAGGAAAAACTACTTTTTTGTAATTATCCATCTCAACAGAGATGTTTTTGCATTGGGAACCTCCAACAGGTTTGATGGTAATAACAAGTGGTTGTTTTTGGTAAGGATTAGTAAAGCTGAAAGAGGAGAACTTTGGTTCACCGGGTTGTTTTTCTTTATTAGCATAGCTAAATAAAGTGGTTGCCAACCGATAAAGATTCCATTTGTTCTTTCCGGCTGCTTCCAAATGATATTCATTGTTAAGATCTTCCATCTCCTTTTTCAGCTCTTCCGTAAATGCACCGTTGAGGCGGGCTTCTTCCCATATTTTTATCAAATTCAATAGCTGATCAGACTGACCATATTCTTCCAGCGCTTTGTAAGAAGTAGAGAAAGCATAGCCGGCATCGAAAGCTGCCGAACGCGCCAGCATCCACTCCATATCATCAAGGCTCATTCCCTTTTTCAAACTGAACCATCCAAGCATAGCCGGCATATAGTTCCTTTTAAAATAGGCCTGATTTTTAATACGGTAATCCGTTTGGCTCTCTCTGAACCCGGCATTCCACGGTTCACCCCAATTCATACGGGTATAGATATGCCAGAAAAAGTGAGTGGTACGGCTGGCATGAACAATGATGTTTTGTTTAATCTTTTCCGAAAGATTGCTGTACCAGGTGTAAGGCATCATCGATTCTCCATAACTGCCCAAGGCTGTTGAGCGATTTCCTTCCAATCCGTCGAAAGATATCTGACACATACCGGTTTCGTTAAAAATACGGGCAATGTTTTTTGATATTTCCTGTGTGAGCTCAGCACTGGTCAAAAATACCTTATAGCCGTGGTCGGCTAACAGCGAAATGGTTTCACCTTTTTGGTGTAACCCTGTTTTGGTATCAAATGCTCCACGCTGACAATCCAGCAATTTCCAGGGAGCTTTATCACTTACTCCTCCAAATCTGATCAGCTCGTTTCCAATCATAACGGTTTTCAGATGGCTGTTTTTAAATTCCTTAAAGAATTCCGGGGATGCAACTTCTATTTCAGTTTGTAATGCAGTGATATTATCTACTACCTCGGAGCTTCCCACTTTTGCCAACCTTTTATCAGGAACAGGTGTTACATAAGCATCGTTGGTTGAAATAAAGTTGGAGAGGGTATGGAATCCAAGTGTAATGCCTTGCGCTTTGGCTTTATCAACGCAAGTTTTCAACCCGGAGATGCCATTGGGAAACCGGCTGTTCAATTTAAAATGTCCCCATGTTTCAAAAGGGCCGGGGTGATATAAATTTTTAAGTCCTGCCCTTTTTGTAATAGCCAATGCCTTTTCAATATCATTTTCGCCAAACGACATAATCATGTAAGCTGCTGATGACCGTGATGAAGTTTTAGCCCACTGGCCGTTTATCATTGTATGAGGCAATCCTTCGGCCAGCTCTATCCTGCCAATGGTTGGTAACACCTCATTAACCGGACAACCGAAAAGGGCAATTTTTGAACCGATAACCCCGCCGTCATTCCAAACGGGAGCTACATATTTCCTGAACCCGAGGTTTTCGATAATGCGCTCTTTATCGCGGTTGCGGCAATAGGCTTGCAGACTGCTTCCTGTTTTAGTGGGTTTGGCAGCTTCAACACGGTAAAGCACGTAACGCTTGCCTTCTTCACTTAACTCGTTAAAATCATCCTGATCGAAAATATCGATTTGCGGCATACAGTCGTTTTCGCTCCACGGATACCCTCCGAGGGTTTTCAGGTTCAGGCTTTGAATACCGACGGCAAATTCATCATCGCGTACCACGCCCACTGTTTCGCCGATGGTTTTACTGATAGTAGTAGGATAGGGTCCCCAGACTGCGAGTTCAACATTCCCGGCATCTTTTTCGAGTTTGATTAATTCAAAGCTAAACCATGTGGGGTTTTGTTTTACAACCACCAGGGCCGTAATGGCTGAAGGATAAGTAAGAATAAGAGTATCTTCTTTTTTAACCAGCGAGGTTGGTTTTTCATATTTACCTTTTACTCTTAACGTCAGGAGTGGAGCTTTTTCGCCTTTTGGCAAATAGTCATTACCTTTTAAACCTTTGATGGCCGTAAGATTTCCGGATTTATCAAACGAAAGGCTTAAAGAGCCGGCTTCAAGCGTAACTGTTTTATTATTGTTGCAGGAAATAATGAAGAAGGCAAAAACGAATACAATAAGCCATGAAGTTGGCCCGGGAAAAGCAAAAGATTTCATTGGATGTTGGTTAAATCATTATCTCATTTCAAGGGAACCGGTTTTCATATTAAGATAAAACGAGTTGTTGGTTGGTTGCTTATAGCTGATTTTAGAATTGAAAATCACCCAATTGTTGATTGCTAATCATCAATTTTAAATAAATCAGGATTCATTCTCCTCAGCAAACCACTCAGCGTATGAGGTTACGGTTTCCCTGAACAACAGATATTTTAAATCAACATTCTCCGGAAGTTCAGTTTTTATGCGTTGAGCAAAATCATTCAGCATCATCTCGCTGGTGGGTTGATAATCGAGCAGGATTAGCTTTTCATAATGCTTTTTCAGTTCAGTAACCAATGATTCGGAAACATCGCTTCGCAACACCAGCGCATGGTCAAAAGGTTCAACAATCAGCTTTCTGACTATTTTTTTCAAATCGCCAAAATCCATTACCATACCCCGCTTGGGGTGATCTTTCTCCTCGATTGGATAACCTGCTACAGTAACTAAAAGTTCGTACGAGTGGCCATGAATATTTTTACAAAGCCCGTCATATCCCGGTAGTGCGTGCGCGGTTTCAAATTTAAACTCTTTGGTTATTCTGATATATGGCTTACGCTTCATGATGCTTTTAAAAATTTGAATTGCTTAACCTGTTTACCATCTTTACTTTTTACAACAATCAAATAAAGTCCGTTACGATATTGGTTAACTTCAATGTTGTTCTGACGACCATGTAAAACTCCGGATTCAACTTTTTGACCCGACATATTCACAATAAAATAGGTAAGGGGTTCATCTGATGAATAACTTACATGCAGTTCGTTAACAACCGGATTGGGGTATATCGAAAGTTTCAATTCTAACGGGTTGATAACTGCTGTCGGATCAACCCAGATTAGCGTAATGTATTCAGGGTGATCAACAAAAGGGTTTCTGTTATGCTGAAAATTATAGATTTTATTATTTCTGTTTAATTCTTTATCGCTAACAGGGTCTTCGTTACTCCACTTTACCATCAGGTCTAGATACCATTGCTCATATACATGATCTCTTGTTCCGTCAAGTACAACATCAGCATTGGAAGAATTGTTTTCCCAGTTGGCAATAACATTTTCATAGCGGGTGGCCATGTAAAAATAAACTCGTGCCAGGTCACCTTTAAACTCATCAATGGGTTCAAATGCTGTTCCGGAAAACCCTGAAACATTGCTACTTCCAAGCCGGCTTCCGTTTTGCGAAACCCAGGTTGTACTTCCCACTTCCGAATAGGGGTAATTACTTCTTCGTCCGTTTGTATAACCATCCGTAGGTAAAATATGAACCACATCATTTTTCATAGGTGCAGCATTATTAAACCAGCTTTTCGGGAAAGTATGCTCGCGGTTATAGCATGAACCCTCACCATTGTAATTTCCACACTGGTCAGAACCTTTTATATATTCATAAGGGTTTTGTCCGTTAGGGTTGTATGAATAGATATCCCAGATTCTGTTGGTGGAAGTCCCGCTATTGGTAAGATTTGCAGGAAGAATATCACCGGTTTTATAGAATTCCCATAAGGCAGAATATCCCTGATCCTGATGATTTTTAATGATGTTATAAAGTGCTGTTTTCAGTTCATATCCGGTTTTTCCTTCGGCACTATTATAATATCCTGATGGTGGTTGTCCGTATATCGAAGTTGTAAAAGCGAACAGAACAACGGAGGTAACAAGTAATATTTTTTTCATGTGTTTGATAATGATTTAATTGAATTAATCAAAGTGTAAATAAGAAATAAATGGATGAAAAAGCAAATACAAACGAGCCGGTCATGTAAAGTAGAGAAACAAAAGCAAGATTGCTCTTTTTCTTTTCAGTATAAATGGCCGGCATAATCATAAAAATTGAAAGCATTAAAATAGCTACCAGGCTCGTTTGAAATTTAACCAATGGAAAATAGTAAAACATCATACCTGTTAAAAAGGCATCAGTGCCTTGGGCCAGCCCTGTCAATGCCATCAGTTTAGGGTTATCCAAATTTAAAGTGATATCTCCCTTCCTGATTTTAAAGGCTTCCATAGCCATTCTCACCGAAATCATAAAGAAAACAACAAAAACAATTCCCTTGCCCCAGCCATCAATCAGGTGCAGAAATGTTCCTCCCAGCAACTTTCCCAGTCCAAGCATTACAACCTGCAATCCTGCAACAATTACTGTAGCAATAATAGCCTTCAACCTGTCAGAACCAACATTAAGGTTAACCCCCGGAGGAATAACATGAATTGCAAGTGCAAACATTATCAGTGCGTGTAATAACCAGTTCATCTTTTTATTTCAGGCTGCAAAAGTAAACAATCTAGATAAGTTGAGTGATTTTCTCCAGCCATTTGGTATCAACCTCGTCAAATGAGTTAATATCAGCACTATCCACATCCATTACGCCATAGATTTTACCCTCCTTATCGTAAAGCGGAATGACAATTTCTGATTTCGAACGAGAATCACAGGCAATGTGCCCGGGAAATCTCTCAACATCCTCCACAACCATTACCTTTTGCTGATTGATGGCCGCCCAACAAACACCGCTATCTTCGGCCAGATTAATACAAGCCAGCGAACCCTGATAAGGACCAACCTGCAGTTTCCCTTCCTGAAGAAGATAAAACCCTGTCCAGAAATAATAATCCATTTTGTGATGCAACACAGCATTAATGGTTGCCATATTCGACAACGGGTTGTTGCTGCTCTTCCCGGTTAAATCCTTTATCTGTTTATAGAGCCGCTGATAGCGACCCTCTTTTTTTACCTTATCCATAAATCTGTTTTTGGCGAAATTAATTAAAAGAGAGAAGTGACGAGCAGACTAAATTTTTCAAATTGAGTTTAAAACAAATATGCTATTTTAGCATCAAAACCCCAATGTAAATTATGAAATACTTTTCACTCATTCTTATTTTGGTTTTAACAGCTTTTCAACCTGAAAACAAAACCGAACCCCTCCGCTTAACCCAACAGGAAGCTGTTAAGCTTTCGGTGCTTCCACTGCAATGTATTCATCAGGAATACCCTAACAAGCTAAGTCAGGTAATTACAGGTGATGAAGATTTGAAACCACCGCGTGAACTGCACCCCTGTTTTTACGGTTGCTTCGACTGGCACTCTTCGGTACACGGACACTGGTCGTTGGTAAAAATGGTAAAAGCATTTCCTGACATGCCCGGTAACGATACCATTAAACAAATACTTGCTTCGCAAATTACCAAAGAAAAGGTACTGGATGAAGTGGCCTATTTCGAACCCAAACACAACAAGTCGTACGAACGAACCTATGGCTGGGCGTGGCTGCTTAAATTATCTGCAGAACTGCACACATGGGACAATCCTTCTGCCCGTGAAATGGAAAACAACTTACAACCTTTAACAGCATTAATCGTTACATCTTATTCGGAGTATCTTCCAAAACTTCGTTATCCCATCAGGGTTGGAACCCATACCAATACCGCGTTCGGGCTTTCATTTGCCATCGATTACGCCCGCACGGTTAAAGACACAATCTTTGAAGGTATAATTGTAAAAAGAGCCAAAGAATTCTATCTGAATGATAAAAACTATCCGCTTTGGTGGGAACCTGGCGGTTATGATTTTCTGTCGCCGGCACTTGAAGAGATTGACATCATGCGAAAAGTATTACCTAAAAAAGAGTTTAAAAGCTGGTTAAAAGGTTTTCTGCCTCAAATCATGCAAAAAGATTTTTCACTTGCCGTTGGTGAAGTTTCTGATCGTACTGATGGCCATATGGTACACCTCGACGGAGTTAACTTCAGCCGTGCCTGGTGTTTGTATGGTCTTGCAAAGCAATATCCTGAGTTTGGATATTTAATTCCCATTGCCAACGAACATATTAACAATTCACTTCCCAATCTGGTGGGCGATAGTTACGAAGGAGGTCACTGGCTGGCTTCGTTTGCCATTAATGCTTTAACACAATAATCATGAACAGAATAACTTCATTATTTAACATCAAATACCCCATCGTACAGGGAGGGATGATTTGGTGCAGCGGGTGGGAACTGGCTTCTGCAGTAAGCAATGCCGGCGGACTGGGACTTATTGGCGCCGGAAGCATGCACCCCGAAACATTGGAACTACACATAAAAAAAAGTAAAGCAGCTACCAATAAGCCCTTTGGCGTAAACGTTCCTTTGCTCTATCCCCAAACGGATGAGCTGATGGAAATTATTGTAAAAGAAGGTGTGAAAATTGTATTTACTTCAGCCGGAAATCCCAAAAAATATACCGGATGGCTAAAGGAAAAAGGCGTCACCGTTGTGCATGTGGTAGCCAATAAAAAGTTTGCGCTAAAAGCTACCGAAGCAGGA
>Ga0256913_10000745_pt1 | contig 16847 bp, 19 predicted proteins | sample Axial_MatmetaG_FD_185970 | JGI IMG/M metagenome (GOLD analysis project Ga0256913, IMG submission 185970) | Deep-sea worm associated microbial mat communities from Axial Seamount, Juan de Fuca Ridge, Pacific Ocean - Axial_Mat | ecosystem: Environmental > Aquatic > Marine > Oceanic > Microbial...
ATATACAAAAATTACATATAAAGATTATAGTCCACGAGAAGCTACAAAGGCTTGAGAGAGGAAAAGACAAAATCAGATAACAGATCTGAAAATAGTTACTATATGATTGATACAACAAACAGAACAATGTACAACTTCTGAAGCAGAAACTATGTGAATAACAATGATACTTGAAATGGATAGCGAGATCAACAAATATATATTATGAGCTAAACAACCACTACTAGACGCAATAAATGCTGATACAGATTGTACTCGATTAGATAATGATATATGAGATTGAACAACAATAAGACAATATTTAGTTGCTAAGCTAAGTGTATAATGAATATATTTGTAAATGATAAGCCAAGATATTGATGCTGAAGTTGAATATTCTTTATAAAAGATAGCTTCTTTCAAGAAGCATGCAAACAACATGATATAGATTACGCTAGGAAAACTATATCAAGACGTGCGGCTGATTATAAATTCCTAAGAAATATGCTATGATTAGCATGAACTAATAAAAAATATATAATTCTTGCTTATATATTCTATTGAATAGTTAGAATTGTTGGCGGTTTATTTTATAATAATATAGTATAATGTGTAGTAATGATGTTTTAAAAGAAAGAATAGATAATCTTACTAAGAATATGGAACAATTCCATAAGGATTTCAAAGACTTTGCAGAAATAGAAAGATCAGAACACGAAAAGATTTTTAAAAGATTTGAAGAGCTTGACAATAAATACCCTACACGTAGAGAATTTAACGCTGTAAAGTGGGTATGATGATTGATTGTGTGAGTTTTATCTTGATTATCTACTGTAATCGCTTTATTTCATAAATAGCATATATGAGGGAAAAGAAATATAATCGCCACCACGCAATAGCAAAATCAAAATGATGAACTAATCATTATGATAATGTTTCAAAAAAAGAGGTAAACAAGCATAACGCTTGGCATTATTGTTTCTGAACCAAATGACCTGCTAGCCAAATATTAGAGGTATTAACTTTTAATGAAAAGGTACGAAATCCTGAATTTGTAAAAGCACAGATAGATTTGTTAGATTTGTTTCAATGAAATTATTATAAGAAAAATTGTTATAAATGAAAAGTAATAACTAAATCAGATACTTGAAATTTATATAATTATATGTATAATAATGGATAAGATAAAACCTTATAAAAGAAAGATATGATTTTTAAGATCCGATGAACGTGAAGAGGAGGAGAGAAAAGCTAGGGTTGCTAATCATATAAGATTGTGTAATGAATTTTGAGATGAGATAGCAAATTTCTTATATATACAAACGCCTGAAGTTGCTACACTTATAATAGATGAAATAAGAAAATATTTAGATTGATTATTAAAAACAGATGATAACAGAACATAATATAAATGAAACGCTTGCTTGAAAGATGACACCACAAATGAAACTTGCATATTTAGAATTTGTGCAAGATAGATTAGAGGAATTATTTGAAGCATTAACAATAACAGAAGCTGATTACAAATATCTTATGAAAGTTACAAATAAGAAAGCAAAGATATTATTAAAAGAACATCCTGAAGCTTTTAAAACTAACCAAAATAATGATGGCTAAAAAAAAGAGTAATCTAGGTATGAGTAAAGCAAATTGGAAATCTTGGTTTATTCATACATGAATAACAGTATGAAGTGCTGCATTAACTGCATGAGCAGTAGCATTCACTTCTCCTGAATTTAAAGATTTACTTATGACACAGTTTTGAGAACAGACTGGTATGCTAATCTTTTGAATTGTGTGACTAATTTTAGCAAGCACATTCGCTAAAAAGTACACAGATAAAAAGTAGTTTCACAATAAACCTTTTAGTGAGGTATTGTGAAGCCTCACATAATTTTATACAATGAATGATAAACTTCGTTTTATAAGTGAGAGGAATTATAGACATAGAGCTGCTGCAAAAGTTGAGTTTCTAAAGCGGCTTATATGTATACTACTAATGCTACTTTTAATTTTTATTATATTTTAATGCTACCAAAAAATTTAGAAAAGTTTTTAGATGCTGTTGATCTTCAAGATTCAAGAGATTATATTTATGAAGATGAATATATGAAAGAATATTGAGCATGAACTACTAGTTGATCTAAACGAGATAAGAATAAAATGATTATCCGAGATCAGTTTGACCAAAAAAAAACTTGGAAAGCTTGTTGATCTTATGCTACACAACAAATCATTAACTGAAACAATGTAAAAGAATATGCTTCAGAATGATTTGAGTATAAACAGAAGAACCCTAAATACCTATGGTATTGATTACAGTCTTCTAGGTGACGACCTAATAGATGAAGTTCTATTACAGAACAACTTAGGTACGCTCGTAAGATTTGAGCTATAGAAGGTTGGATGAGGGCTATAACTAGAGAAGGTAGAAAGAATGCAATAGATAATTGATTCTATTTACTGACATGATCTAAAGATTGTGACTGGAGGAAGACATGAGCGTCAGGTAAATTTGTATATAAAAAGAACGCATGATGACATATGTTCCCTATTGTTGATTACAATGAAGAATGATGGATAGTACCTAATTCTTTTTGAGATGATCGATGAGATAAAGGATATTTTACTGTACCATATGAGGATGAGAAATATTTATTCTCTACTCAGGTAGTTATAGATGCTGATGATACATGAACTTTAAAATCGCTAAATTTTGCTAGAGAGTTTGATGAGGCTATATCATTATGAATAACTAATGGTACAAATCCAGACAAACCAGCGACAAGAAGGGAGGTTGCCGTTATGAATCTTAGAGTATATAAAATGCTTAAAGATTAAATTCTATTGAAATGATGAAACGATACTATATATAATAAGTGCGGTTTTCATAATTCGTATTTGTATTCTCAACTGGGTATCGTATTGCTTTACGATACCTTTTTGATTATCTATTGAAAAGTGAGACCTATACTATATATACTATATAGTAATTTATAATGATATATATATACATAATGAGCTGTTCAACACCAGTAATTTCTTCAGATTATATGTTAAGGTGACTGTTAGATGTTAATGACAGTAATTTTGGTAATGGTAGAATGCTTATAGTAAATCAGAACTGTGATCATGAATACATTGATCCTACAGTTTTTTTTCAAAGCTTATTACCTAACACTTTTTTAAACCTTACAGACACACCAAATAACTATTCTTGATTCAGTTCTTATATAGTAAGAGTTAATAGTGCTGGTACATGATTAGAGTTTGTAGATCCAATGACAATGGATTTTTGAACAGACGAATTAGTAGCATCAGAAGCTTGAGCTACTCCATGATATTTATGAACAGTATTGGACGTTGTAAACTGAGAACTTACTTTAACTGTAAGCTGAAATAATGTAATACTATGATTAGATGCAGCTATACTTTCATCTATAGCATCTAATTTTTTATGATTATCAGATACACCAAACAATTATTCTTGAGAAGAATGAAAAATAGTTGCAGTTAATTCTACAGGTACATGATTAGAATTTATATCAAATACTAATAATAGAAACTTATGGGCTAGGATGTATATGACTAGCGATTTTCATAAATCGCAACCTATAAATACGTCAGATAATACATTTGTTATAAATGATATGCCATGATTTGAATGAGACCCAAGTATGCAATCTTCATTTTGAGGTGCAGACGCGATCCTTATTCCAAAGACATGATACTATAGAGTTGTGTTAAGAGGTAATATGTGATTATCAAGATGAGTTTTAGCAGCTAGAGTATTTGCTGTTAGTACTCCACCAACAGCTATATGACCTATATGTGATGTTAAGTTCTGATCTAGGGATGCGAACAATTGACATTGAGCATATCCATTTGATATGGTTGTAACGTATTGACAATCGATGATATATAGATTTGAAGCATGAACAAAAATATATACTTGAGGAATAATATCTACTAACGTATGATCTATATGATGATGAGTATTTGAATGAGTAATAGATGTATTACATGGTAACGTTCGAGGTTCGGGTACAGATGATAGGTGACATAGCTTAGAAGTGTCACGATTTAGTTCTGATTATTAAAACTATGGCTAGAATAAACAAGAGAGCAATGGCAAAAATAATGCCAACTATAAAAGCACCTGCTGTAAAAACAGAAGATTGAGATATATGAAAATCTCATCAATGACAACACATACCAAAAAGACTTCAGGATTTAAATATTACCTGAAATATTTTTGATGGTGCATTCATAACATATGATCTTGCATTAAGAAAGTTTAAGTATGTTGCATGAACTACAACAGGATGAGAAGCTAATACTGCTTCTAATATCTGAACATGACATTGAGTGTTCGATAGTAAATTATGAGTAGATTTAAGATTCAAATCCTTACTAGCTTGAACATGAATTGTTATAGTTCAGAACTGAGATGATTTAGAAATAAGGTCTTCTTGAATAACTTCTTGTACAGAGGTTATAAGTTGTGTAGAAAACGCTACAAATATAACATTACAAAATTTAGAAGTAACATGAGACACATTACTTAATAATTTATCATTCGTAGCATGAGCTATAATAGATTACACTAACAGCACATCTACATGAGTACAAAATTTTGATAGTAATTATATAGCTAATTATGATTGATCAACAATAAATTATACAAACACAAATATAAATAACGTATGAGTTAATATAACATATAACAATACAAGCACAGTTAATTTACCAACTAACACATATGTTAATTGACAACAGATTGCAACTCAAGCTGATGTTGCATGATTATCTAATTGGAAACAAACTGTAAGGATAGCGACAACAAATGCTGCTGACGTTACAGCTTATACATATGTTCCTGGTAACGAACCTACATGATTAGTATGGACATGAGTAACTTCTGCTCCTACTATAGATTGAAACACACTTAATGACTGAGATAGAATACTTATTAAAGATGCTTGAGATGCTAGATGAAATGGTATCTTTGTTTATGATGCAACACAACAAGCATTCATTAGGTCTTCTGATGCAGATAATGCTCCGAATACATGAGAAGTTGCATCTATGATGGTATGAATCCATGATTGAGATACTAACTACTGAAAGATATTTAGAGAGATACACACATCTCCTATAGTATTATGAACTGATACTGTTGATATGACACCATTTATTATAAGTGTTGTAGCATGAGAAACTAATACTTCATCTAATGAATGAACTTGAGTTTGATTGGCTATGGCAAAGGTTGGTGTAAATCTTCCATTTAAAACTTTAATAGCATGAGCTAATATAGCTATTACTGATAATGGTAACGAGGTGGAGATAGCATCTACATGAGGAGTAACAGATTGTGCCGCAGTTATAAGCTGCGTAGAGAATGCTACAACATTAGACCTAACTAATGTTGATGTAACTTTATGAGATGTTCTTAATGTTGGTAATACAACATACAGCAATACTGCTACTATAGATTATACTAATAGCACAACAACTGGTGAACAGAATTTTGATAATAGTTATATAGCCAACTATAATTGATCAACTATTAACAATACTAATGTTACTGAGAACAATAATTGATGAACTGTAAATAACGTTGATCAAACCATTAACAACGATAGTAATACAGAAATAAATAATAACTGAACAACAATCAATAATGATAACACAACAGAAAATAATACTAATGTTACTGAGAATTATGACAATACATCAGTTACAAATAACAATGGTAATACTATTAACAATAACAGCACAACAACAAATAACAATGGTACTACAGAAAATTACACAAATAATTCTGTTACTAATTACGATAGTACTACAGAGGTTAATATGGAATGAGACACTAATATAGAGAACCTTGTTGTTAATAATATTACATTACAGGGTGGATGATATGTAGTAGTAAATTGATCTTGGAGAAAACAAACAGAAACAACTCCATGAGCTACTAATATGGTTCTTGTTGATACACCTCTTTGAGATGAAGAATGATTACTTGTATTTAAACAAGATAGTTGATTACACTGGACAGCTACTGATGATTATACATACGATGTTCTTACTAAAACTATTACATTTCCAGCACTTGTTACTTGAGATAAAATAGAAGTAAGGTATATGGTATGAAACAACGTAATGAATTGAGGTAATATTGTTGTTAATTGAGAATGGATAAGACAAAATGAATCTACTGCATGAGCTACAGAAATAGCATTAACAGATATACCTGTATCTTGAGAGCCATCTATCTTTGTATTTAAACAAGATAGTTGATTACACTGGACAGCTACTGACGACTATACATACGATTCTGTAAACAATAAAATAACCTTCCCAGCATTAGCTTCTTGAGCTAAGGTTGAAATTAGATATATGGTTTCGTCCGCAGCAACAATATTACCTTCTGTTAATACAGTAGAAGTTGCGACAAGCACATATAATGCCAATGCGTGAGATTATGTGTTAGTAACTAATAACACAACAAACACAGATGTTAATCTACCCGATGCTACAACGTGTAATTGATCTATTGTAAAGATTAAAAAATTCACATGAGAAGATACATTAACAGTAAACATAAATCCAGTAACATGACAGTTGATAGATTGATATACATGAGCTTCTATGAGTTTAAATAGAACAATGTACACATTTACAGCTATCAATGGTAATTGGTATCTATGAGATTAATACACTTTATATAATAAATAATTTTACAAATGGCTTATTTAGATTTAGACAAGATAATAAATGTTAACTGATGAGGTGGATGATGAACATATCCAGATAATTCACCATATCCTGTATTGTGACAGAGCATATGATTGTTTAATAAAGATGATGCATGGGATTGATGAAATTCAGAATGACGATTCTGATTATTAAATTCTAGTAACAATAATATTAATGCACAAAACAACAGCTGGAACACACAATATTCTCCAGCTATTTCTCAGGGTACTGGCGCACTAAGTACTAAGGTTAAGAGTTATGCTTTTTCTGCTGATATAGATACCATAGATAGCTGAAGTGTTATTGCTTGATTATACAGGAACATAAAAGATTATTCTGTAATAAATATAGATGAAAATACGCAAGATATAATTAGTGTATATTGAACAAATAATTTATCTTCTATATATAGCAAAAAAGCGTATATAGTAAGTGCATGATGAAATCAGTTTTTTTGTAAAATAACATGAGAAAACGAAATTTCTGTGTATGATGCTTGAGTTTGAGGCGAGCCTATATGAAACCCAATAGACACACAAAATATACAAATACCTGATATTGTTACATATTGATCTACTGCAGATAGAATTCGCTCTAGTATTGTATGAACAAATTGAGACTATTTATATGTTATTATCTGACGTAGTAAATGATCTGCTGCAGTTGATTCTAATGGCGACGATATAACATGATTTAAAATGTCTGCATTTATATATCAAGTACAATCAAATTGAACTCTAAGTCTTATTGATTCGTCAATTGATTTTAAGTCTATTGAAAATCAATCTTTTTGACATTATAATTGATGATATGCAACATTAAATATATGAACATATCAAATATGAACTACATGATATTTATTAATTAGTTGATGGTCAGAAGTAATTAAATCTTGATCTCCTTCAACATATAATTCAGCTAGGGCGTTTTGATTATTTTCATATGACCTTACTAGCACAACAGTTTCGTTAACAGAGGAGTATTATGTTGAATGATCAGACTTGTCTGATTTACCAGAATATATGGTTTCTGTTTGAACTAATGATGATTTAATATTTTGATATGATTGATCTAAGTGAATAGTTGTTGATTGAAATTTAGATATACAAAATGTTGATTCGTCATGAATTGTGGACTCATCAAATGACTATTTTGCATTAAATGCTTTGTATTGATGCAGATATAGAAACACGATAACAAAATTAACATCACAGAATTTAAATGTATTTATCAATGACAATAAAATAACAGCAAAATGACAGGATGTTGATTGAGTGTTTACATGATTATATAACAATTATTCAATGGTGTTTGAAATGGATTGATCATCAGAAGAGGATGATAGTTGAGTTTTTAAATGATATTATATAAATACTACAGCGTCAATAAAAGATACGTCTAATGTTGAATTAAGTTTTAATTCTACTGTTGTAGATAGTATATCTATACAATCAAACATGATAAATGTTCCAACAGAATTTTTCTTATCATTCTCTTCATTTTGATGAAATGTAATGTCTTCTCCTGATATAGAATTAGAAATAAAATATGCAAATTCAAATTCATTAGATACAAAATTATGATTTAATCTTACTTGAGGTGATTATGCAACGCCTATATGATCGAATGATTTAAGTTGAGATGCTACTACACCACGAACACCATGAGCAAATTCAACATATTTAAATTTAACATTAACAGCATAATTTTATTTATATAATTATATTATAATGGTATTAACTACTTGAGATAAAGTTTCTTATTGAGAACACGAAATATGAACATATCAGAAATCAATAGAATATAGAATAAAGGAACTTAAACAAAAAGTTGTAGATTGAACTATAACTGCTGAGGAAAAAGAAGAACTAAATTTAATTAAATAACACATATTACTTATGACTAAAGTACAAGCATGGGACATACATAACAAAGCTTTTGTTACAGCATGAACTGCTCCTGATTTTGAAATTACTATACCAGATTATTCTGCATATTCTGAAATAGATGGAGTATTATTTTTTGTAAAGTTTCATTCTAATGCAAGTTGAACTATAACTATAAATGTTAATTGATTATGAGCTAAAGAGCTAGACTGATTAACAGAAATAAGCGTTGATGATTATATTAGTATAGTTTTTGACTCAACAAAAGATAAGTTTGTCGCTACTAAGATTTGATGATCTAGCTGATGATGAGTATGAGTAACTCAAAATGTTGTTCTATGAGAAGATGTGGTTGCTTGAGATTGAAAATGATTAGTATATTTTGGTAGAGGACAGGTAGATACAGTATATGCAGAGCAGGTTAGTTGATGAGAAGACGTAATAGTTTGAGATTGAACATCTATAAAAGCTAGAGAAAAAATACGTGTCCCATGAATAGATTTGTTTGCAAATATTATGAAATCAAAAATATTAAATATTAAGAAAAACTGAAACCCAACAGATAGTTTAAAATTAAAGTTATATGAAGATGATTGAACTACATTAATTACAGATATTTCAGATATACCTAATATATGATTATCTACTACATATAATGACTACGATATATTATGATCGCATAGCTATCCACAAGAGACATATAGTCCTTATCTCAATAAAAATTTTCAAACAACTTGAGATAGATGAATAACAATAACACCAAAATGGAATTTAACTATGGATTGAGCTTCGTCTTACGAATGATGATTGACTGTTTATTGTATCGATGATGATATAATATTATATACAACAGCCGTTTGATGACCAAATACACGATGATTTGTGTTAGAACAATGAAAGCAATATGCTATATATTGAACATTCCCAAATTCAACGTTAGTACATTCTACCGATTGAACTTTAACTTCATCGACCATCAACTTTGATGTTGTGTGATATAATGATTGATCTGTGTGATGAAATTGACGAACGGTATATTGAATACAAACAACGGTTGTAAGTGTGTTAGCAACTAATTTAAATTTAAGTTGATATGAGTGACAGGATATATATTTAGAAATAGAGAGAGACGACGCACAAGACTCTAGTAATTATTATGTATTTAATTGACAAGATTGATGAGATACTGTTGAGGTTTGGGATTGATCTAATTGGAATAATACTACAAATAATTTGATGAGTAAAACACAATGGCAATATAATTTTGAAGAAAACAAGGTGTGGTTATTCGATGATAGATACTATGAAACAAGGGAAGCAGATTGAGTTGTGATTGATAGTTGAACCACTTGAGAGACAAAGCTTTTTTTGTCTGAGTGAGATTTAATACAAAATAATGTATTGGTATGAAATAAATATTATTGAAATATAGAAAATGTATTAATATGAACACAATCAGAAAACTCTGTTTGAGATAGGTGAATATATATTGCAAAATGATGAGAATATATAGAAAAAATAAAATATAATGTACATAATAGTAGTGGCTCTACCAATAATATAACTGTTACTGTTTATCTTAATTGACAAGCAATATCTAGTAAAACTACATATGTGCACGATGGTTATGGTACAATATCGAATGTAGAGCAAATTCTTGATATATATATTAAATATTGAGATGTGTTTCATACGAGTGTTTCTGCTAATGCAAGTATAAATACTGTTTCATATTTTTCTCAAGATTATAATAGTTTAAGATGATTTTTTAACACAACTAAACCAACAAGTCATATTCCATTTTTAATGTGAATATGAAAAACAACAACAAGAATACAATTATGAATTAATGAAGAGAATAATAATCATGAATTTAAAGATAGAGTTCAATGTAATCCTTGACAGGTGTATAAGGCAGACACAGATTGAATAGCTATAGTTAATCGAGCGCAAGATACTAACTGATATACAGATAGTATAGACGCTACAACAGTAGTTGTTCATCACGGTGGTAATTATTCATCTGATGTAAACTCATTAACATTTGTCGTAAAGGCTTGAGATTATTATAAGTTATCAAATTGATGACGATTTTACCCATTATCTATATAACAATGAAACACTATTTTAAATGAGATTTAGATAATCTTATATATATATGAAAGTCTGAATTAGACTTACCACATACTTTAGCTTTAGATGAAGTCTCTGATGAAGAATATATAAAGATAAATAAATGATATAATATATCTTATTCTGATTGAAAATTAATATTAGAAGACACCTCTGGTATAGAGTTATCAGAGAAAAAAGAAGAGTGCCAAACTAAGATACTTGAAAACTATTCACGAAGCGATCAAGCAAACATAACTTGAGATAGTATAGTAAGTTGAGACGATACAGAATTTGTCAAAATGAGAACATTTATCAATGCGATGTTAGATGAGTTTCATGTTAATTGAAAAGACGCAGATTTTAGTTGAATATTCAAATAGACTAAATAATATTTAATTTATAATACATACACATGTGAACTAAAGTTAAAGCTAAAGATATTAAGAACCAAGCGTTCTTAACTACTGGTACAGCACCAGATTACGAGATAACAATACCAAGAGAAACCTCTTATTTAGATATGGATAGGATGGAAATTCTTGTTAATTTTCATACAAATTGAAGTTGAACAATAACTTTAAATATAAACTGATTAGGTGCTAAGGATACTTGATTGACAAGTATTACTAATGATAGTTATTATACATTGATATATGATTTATCACAAGATAAGTTTATAGCAACAGAAGTTTGAGATTCAATATTAGATTGAGCATATGATAGTTCTTGGGATTGAGATATAAGCAACGCACCTAGTAGAAACGCTGTGTATGACAAGATAGAGAGTATAGAAAATAACACTATATCACGATGAGATGAAATTATAGCTGGTACAGATTATACAGCGGCATCTTTATGAACATGATGATCAACTACTTCTGCAACATATATAAAATTAAAAAGTGCAGAAATAACAAAAAAATGACAATATAGAATACATTTTTCATATGGTGCAAGTTGATGATGATATTCACGTGTAAAGTTTTACTTAAATTGAGTTGCATATAGCTGAGAATTAAAGCAACGATATGCAAGTTGAGATGCAGTATATAGTGTAGATCTGGATTTAGAGATATGAGACACTGTAGAGTGATGGGCTATGCAAAACACAAATTTAGATGAAAGCCATATAAATTGATTTACTGTAAGTTATTCATTAGCAAGTGAAAAAGTTGAAACAACGAATAATCTTGATACATAATTAAACTTTTTAATATATAATTTAATTTATAACGAAACACTAACTTTAAATAGCAGGAAACCGTAATGATGCAGATTATATTTAATCACCTAAACAATAATAATTTATATCTTAGATAGTAAATGGCTTGACAACTTATTAGAACATACACTATACCAAAAGAATCTATGGAATTGTTTTACCAAGTCCAAGATGATTTTGATATTACAGATGCCAAGATCATGGCTAATAATTATGAATGAAATGATAAAGAAGATACAGTGATTATCTGGGCTGTATGAGAACTATGATGGGCATTGTCTTGAGGTAATCTTACTTGGATAGCTACTGGTAATACAGTAACACCAGAAGAAAAAGATCAACACCAACTGTTTAGATGAACACTAAAATGATATGAAAGATATGTAGAAGAAAATATTCATCTATGAGATTGAGATCAAATTCGAGTTCGATCATCTAGGTGATATTGTAATATGATGTTGATGTGAAAACTTAATACTTGATGATCTAAAATAGAAGATCTAAAACAAAAAGTTTTAGATGGAACTATCACAACAGCAGAAAAAGAGAAGCTTGCACTTCTTATGTGATGAATTTATGTGGTACAAAATAACACTAACAATTGTAATTGTTCTTAATAGAAAATTTACAAAGGCTCTTGATAAGATGCCAGTTAAGAACTATAATAATAAAACCCTAAACACTTGATGCTTAGGGTTTTCATATTATTTTTCTATTTCTCAAAATGCATTAACAACACTTTCGTATACAATATTATCGTAGTTATTTTTGTTCATCAATTTTTTGATGATATTTAAATGTACTGCTTTTATTTCTACATCAGTATCTTCTTCATTAGATATAGAATGTAATATTGAAATCATATCTTCTCTACCAATATTATTCTCCTGCATAAAAGTGTTGTCCCATTTCATTAGAGTCTCTAATAAAATAGTTCTAATTTTTACGGGCTTTTTCTCGCCCTGAGGATCATTTGCGACTGGCGCTAGAATCTCATTTCAGTTCAGATCACTTAGTGTCTTCTGGAGATTCAGGTTGTAAGTTAGTTCTGGCATTTTCATTTATGTAATTAATTAAAAGCGATGATACTTTCCTCACAACATCTGTCTGAGGAAATTTTTCGTATGAGTTTGAAAAACGTTTAACGTCTTTTCAATCTATAAGTGCTGCCATTTTTATGAATCATCATCATATCATAACAAACACCACATACCCTTCATATTCAAACTTAACTGTTCGAGATAATTCGACTGCCTTGTCTCATCAGTTACCAAGTATAGTCTTTATCTCTCATTCGTCAATAGAGAACTCTTGCGTTATTGCTGCTAAAGAACCTTTAAGTTCTTTATAATGCAACGCTCTCTCCATTATCTGTTCCTTTTTGCTTCTCATTTTCTATCTGGTTAGAAGATAAATATTTTATTTTCATAATAGTTCTTCATTTACCTTTCAGTTCATTTATAAGATATTCATCTGCTAGTTTCTTTGTTTCAAATGTCTGTAAATTCTTGTAGGTCTTTTTACCAGATATAACTTCTTCAGATTGCACTGTATAAAAAGCCTGTTTTACAAGAGTAGAGTTCTTTTTCATTTCTTCAAAAGAAACCTTCTCTTCTTGTCAACTTCATTTAACGAACTTCTCAAGAAGTTCTGTGTTCCTATTAGTAGCTGCAGCTATATTATTTAACGCATCAGCTAATTTGTTTTCGTCCATGGGAATATTAGTAATTGATTTAAAGAAACAAAATAGCCAGCTATATAGCTTAATCATCATGCTCTAGAGTTAAGCTCTAGATTTACTATCTGATGTAGTTCTAATTTGTCAGCTATATCTTTATATGGATCAGCTGGCTTTTTTTTGTTTTTAATATGTTTGACCTCGATAGCCACAAATCTACCACCAATTTGTCAAATTATATCTAATGGTTTAGTTTTATTTCAGATGTCTGGAATCTTATACCATCGACTATCTTTAATATCTTCTAGCCATTTCATAAAAATAGTGGTAACACTAGCTTCATCTTTACCTTGTGCTTTATTAAAAGTTAATTGTGGCTGGTTCGTGAGTTCAATCATAATATGTATATACTCATTTAGGTAAATGTCTAATATATCTGTCCCTTAAATCTCACAATGCTGTATCTGTTGGAGTAACATTTATATCACTTATAGGCATAGACAACATCGGAGACAAAAATACAAGAGGCTTAAACTCAGATAAGTCTCTATGATTTTCTTGTAACCAAAGCATAGTCTGTCAATTTATTTCATTTATAAGTTTTGATATATTTGCTATATTCTTTGTTATAAATTCTTTCTGAAAAATGAAACTTATTGTAGTATGATTTCAATATACCTGTTCAGATATAGTAACATTCCTTTGCATTACTGCTTCAGCTAAGAATATTCTAAATCTCATGAAAGGTGTAAGTCTTTGTTTATCTCACTGATCAATTCATACGTCTTTCATAAGTTCTTTAGCATACTTAAGTAGCTTAGTTTCACTAAAATTTATATCAAATAGTTCGTTTACAGTAAACACAGTTGCTCGAACATTTGCCGCTCTAGGGTTTATGTCTTCGCTTGTTAAAAAGTTTACCCATTTATTTATTGTTTCATATAATTTATCTGGATCTTTTCATAAATCATATCGTTTACTGTAAAGTTCCTCCGATACCGCAAATTCCTGTAGCTCATGAATACTGTTCGTAGTTCATTTCCAATACTTTTTATCAACTGGTATTATTACAAATCTATTTGCTACTGATTCAGATTGTGGCATTGATTCTCAGTCAACAAATGGAGTTGATCTATATTGCCATACAATATTTTTTCATGGTGTTCATCTTGATGATAATGATCTATTAAGAATATCTCTTAATATGTCTTCAGATGCTGGTTTAATAGGATCAGTAAACTCTTCAAGATGTAATATACTTCAATCAATACCAGCCTGCTTAAGCGGTTGTGGACTGGTTCTACTTATTGACATAGTCCTTGATTTTCTTCAGTATCAGAAAGCTAGAGATATTGTTTCATGTAAAACAGTCTTTCAACTTCCAGTATATCATGTTAATAATAATCATGGAAACTGATTAAAGCTATCAACTCTATCCCAGATGTTAGTTCAAGCTAATGCTATAGCTTGTAAAAATGCTGGAACAAATATCTTTTCATCTCGCACTTTCTTACCTTTTGTTATATACTCTTTAAGAGATATTTGTGTTCACTTGTTTATTTCAAACGAGAATCACTTTTGTTTACATATATTAAATAACGGTTTATGTTCTTCTTGTGGGAATGTTTCTCATCAGAATACATAATATCAATCGAAATATCAATTCCTAGCTACAATGTCATACTCTGGAATATTAGGATCATTAAATATTCAATCATAGAATAATCATAAATCATTATCGTCTCAATAGAAAAACAATCATTTTCATATATTATCTTGATTCCATAATCTTTTTGTAGGATAACATTTTAATAATTGTTTCTCGTCGCTACCATATTTCTTTATTATAAAGACCTGCTCTTCATCTAGCGTTTCTCATTGTCCTGTTGAAAACGAAGTAAATCATTTTCATATGACCGTAAACGGTTGATGAAATAGGTCTGTTATCTTAGGTACAGAATTTCAGCTACCAGTAGTGACAATCTTTTTAATTATAATCTTTGTGGGAAGACATATAATATCATTGTCTCATACTGTTGTATGCCAAAATACTCATAACTCTTGATCTGATCAAACAATCAATGTTAATCAAAATTCTTTTTTAAGAAACTCATCAACAAGTTTCCAGTTTCTACTAAAGAAGCGATACAAAAATTCTGATGCTGTTCACCATGGTCTCTCGTCCATAGTTTTAGATGAGTTAAATTCTTTTATACGATTAGTTTCTTCCCAGTATTTTCGTCAACTAGGAGTGTGTCTTGTTCAGTCTTCGTATTCTATAACAACTGATTTTGTAGACATATCTAGCGATAATCAATAATGTCTACCTCAGTAAGACATTCTATATCAAGCAAGTTTATCAAAGATTTCAGGGAATTTGATTTCGTTTACCTTTTCAATAACAGACTTATCAAATCAAGAATTTTTCATAACTATCTTCTTGAAATCTTTTTTTGCTTTAGTTGCTTCATCATATTTATCTGACCAAGATTTTATCAAATCATACGTTAACTCTCATAACTCATCTTTAATTAAAATATCACTAGCGTGAATTATTTCTCTTCTAAATATCGTAGCCTTTTCTCTATAAAGCTGATACAGTTTTCATTGAATTGGTGATCCAGTTTTTCGATGATTAGTTAATGGCATTCTTATTGAAGCACTGGTTGAGAATCTACTTCTTCATACGTCTATTCATGTAACAGTCTCTATCTTTCATCTTCATGATCACTGTGGCTGCAGTTCTGCGCCTCAATATACTACTGTTTGTATGAACATAAACGCATTTGATACCTGTTTGTCAGTTAAAAATTTACTAATCTTAACTCTTTCTTTATCTGGTATCCTCCAAATAACATGTCGTCATCATCAAGATTTGTGAATATAATCTGGCATAGGTAATCACTCAACTTCAATATAATTTTCGAATAGATAATCCCAATACTTTTCTAGATCTCATCATTTTCAAAATTTGTCACAATCTTTCATATCGAAATCAGCAACCATTGCATTCCAATAAGGTTTCTTTCACTCGTTTCAAACCTTACGAAGCAATAGTTTTCATGTCTTTATATTATTATCTCAGAAGTTTCAATTAAGTGTCACATGAACTCACAGAGGATAGTCTCGATTGAGCTTCATAACCTCTTTAAGAGGGTACTTTTTACTATGAAACTTTCTAGCTAACCTCTGTCAGTCTGGT
>Ga0256913_10000746_pt1 | contig 16845 bp, 4 predicted proteins | sample Axial_MatmetaG_FD_185970 | JGI IMG/M metagenome (GOLD analysis project Ga0256913, IMG submission 185970) | Deep-sea worm associated microbial mat communities from Axial Seamount, Juan de Fuca Ridge, Pacific Ocean - Axial_Mat | ecosystem: Environmental > Aquatic > Marine > Oceanic > Microbial...
TTTTTTTATATAAAACTATATATATATATATATATATATATATATATATATATATATATATATATATATATTGACTGGAATATTATGCATTTGTATATTTATTCACCACTTCCAGTTATAAAATGATTTGTTTATCTGGTTCCTGGATTGACTGTAAAATGTTACCTTAGTTCAGCTACCACATATTATAATCATCATTTGTAATTAATGCTCACATATTTAGAGCTCTTGAAGTCACCTTTACATGAAGAAGTCTGGAATTATTATGAGGGTGGCACTTTATCCATTGAGATCCTGAAAGACAACAACTTACAGAAGATATACTTTAGATGTAAAGATAAGGTAAGTTGATTATTATTGAAAATTTCTCCTGTATGTAGAGTCTAGTGAGTATGTTTAATCTATTCTTATCTCTCAACACGTAATATTATTTGATCACTCATTCATTCCCTGACACTGACTTACCCCAAAACGCCTGTTTTTCTTTACAAACTTTCTCATTTAAAAAAAAGTACATGTACAATTGTATACTTATAAAATTTTCAGAACTCTTTTAAGTTATTGATCTCAAAGGTAATGGCTTCACTTCTTAGGAATTGTACATCATTTTATTAAAACAGATCTGTTCATTGCTTATAATAAAGAGATTTTTTTTAATTAAGTAGTTTAAAATTCAAAAAATCTCTTAATCAGTATTTGTTGTGTGGTGCTTTATAAACTATATTGATATGTGTAATTATTGTGATTACAGTAACATAATGATTACAGTGTTTCAGTTCTAATATGTACTCATGTTATTGATGTAGGTAACACCTGACATTGAACAAACCATTACCAAAGTTACATGCATGTTATGACTTTATTATGACTTGTAATTGGGTCCTCTCAAACTTCCTTCTAAACTAACTATGTGCCAACCTATCTGTCTCTGACCTGTAATAGTCATGTGCATCATGTGCTGATTAGCATAAATATTAATATTTCACACTAGTTTGCTTTTATGTATATAACTGTATTTTAGGATCAAAGCATGAATACAATATGTAGAGTACCGGGTATCATGTGAACAATCACATTATACAAATCTTATTCGTGTATTTTTGTGAAACCTGTAAGTAAAACATTTGTCTTGTTTTTGTTGTAATGTCTGAATTCTTCCTTGATATGCTGCATATGAAGCTATCTATTTAAGGTCGCTTTCACAGATAAATAATTATTATCTTTTAAATCATTACAGGGTTTTTACAGACATTATTTGGGGTATTATTATATTACATGTTATTTGTACAGCGCCTTTGAATGGCTCCTGCTAGTAAGGGCGCTTTATTAAATATACATTATTATTATTATTATTATTATTATTGTTTACTCTGTTGTTGTTTCAATCTCCAACAGACTATCCTCCACGAAGATGTCAAGGAAAAGTTCAAATATGAAGTTGACAGATCATTGCCTAGCAACAAATTGAGGGAGTTTATGGATTGGTCTAAGGACATCATGGATGACATCAAATACATGCAGAAAGTTAGGGCTAATCCATTCTCAAGATATTTGGTGAAATTTTGGTGAGGTTTTGTCATATCAATACAAGATGTAGCACATATTTGCCAGTAATGCCACGAATGATATAAACACTTTGACACACAATCTTCAACTATTCAGTAATCTTCAGGCCATATGTCCCAGGTGTGACCAAACTGAGGCTTAACGACTCAACCCAATTATCCCCTGGCCGTATGTCCCAGGTGTGACCAAACTGAGGTTAAACGACTCAACGCAATTATCCCATGGCCATATGTCCCAGGTGTGACCAGTACTGAGACTAAACGACTCAACCTGATCATCCCATGGTCATATGTCCCACATATGACCAATACTGAGGCCAAATAACTCAACCCGATCATCCCATTGTCATATGTCCCACGTGTGACCAGTACTGAGGCTAAATGACTCAACACAACTGTAGATGAAGAATCTATTTTTGTTTACCTGCTTTGATACTTGTTAGTTTTTTAGTTATAAAATCAATCTTAATATTAATTCCTGAAAGTGTAAGTACCAAAAGGAAAAATAGATGTTCATCACTCATCCATTTAGTGCAATTTTATGATGATGTGTCATTTTACAGATAGTGCCAATATGCCCTAATGCCATTTATGAAAAATAGATTTCATATAATTTCATATAAAAGTGCAAGTGCACTGTTTAATCCAACCACCAAAGTACCAAATCTACGACAAAATGTGACAATTAGATTGAATGGAATTGATCTATTCAGAATAGGAAATGACCGGAGTTGACTGAACTACTTTTATTTTGTACTTGAGTAGAGATAAAACTAAGCCTCTTCAAAACTACTTGAGTAGAAGTAAAACTAAACTTGCAAAAATCTACTTGAGTAAAAATTTAAACTATTTTCTAAAAGTTATTGAAGTAAAAGTAAAAGATACAATGTATTGTAACACAAAACTAATAATCAAATATATACAAGAGAAAAGAAAATTAACAGATGGATGTATGCTGCCACCTTGAGTTCACTGAAAGCTGATTTTCAAAGTTGGTGTCACCAATACGACCCCTCATTGGGGTGAAGATATGCCCAGCTGCACTGAACAGGTGGTCGCATGCAGCGCTATTTGGCAGGGAAGTGTTTGTTTCAAATAACAGCAGCTTGATGAGTGGCCATAACATGACTGTCATCGTCTCTGTAGATGAAATCAGCAGATACTCATCAAGCTGCATTATAACTGTTGAATTGCAGCGCTTTTAACAAAGAAGTCATCATCTTCGCTAGATGAACCTCAGGCCCTTCCTTGACAATAATCAAAACATCATCAACAGATATGGCCATGGGTGTTGCCCCGGACCCATTTCCCCTTCTCATCTTTCTACTTTGCTCTACATTTTAGAGTTCAAACTGATCACACTGAATCCGGAATGCGAATACACTCGTGATTGGACAGTATTAATAATCCTTGTCAAGCGAAATGGATAGGGGCCTCTGTGATCTGGTTGGTAGCGCATTGGACCACAGATCACTTTGACCTGAGTTCGAATCTTGATGTGGGCATATCTGAAGGGTGTTTCATTTTTGACAATGCTTCAATAAAACTACTTTGTTACAAGTAAAAGTAGTCAGTTGATACTTTACTTCATTACTTCTAGTTACTTGAAAAAACTACTCAAATAGAGTAATAAAGTACTTTTACTTTGTTAGATGTCACCCCTGGAAATGACCAACCTGAGAAGTTCTTGGATCAAAATATAACCTGGAAATACCACATAATGGTCCTTAAATTCAACATATCTCGATCAATATTTGCATTAAACAGAGTAAAAAAACACAACCCAGTGATATACTTAAATCACTGTATTTCTCTTTCATACAAATTCATCTAACATATGCAATACAAGAATACGGACCATCAATCCCTATTGGCCAACTTGAATCCATCCAGTCGAAGATATATAATGCCCACACATCCCAAATGTTTAGATGGAAAGATATACTAAACAGTCATGTTTTTTTTTATTAACCCCAGCTCATCATTACAAAAAAAACTCACTTCCTTTTCCTGTATTGCTCACTGGTCATGACCACAACAATCCAATTACTAAACATCCTCACCACATACTCAGATCTATTCCATAAACTAAATTCCCTTTACTACTTCCTGCCCACAAACTTCTAATAGTATATAATTTAATATTGATGTATTCCCAATAAAGAATAGAAATATATTTAAAACTATGGTGGAGAAGTCATGCATAAATTCATATGGTATCTAAATTGTTAATTATGGCAACTCAAGGTGCCCTGACTGCTTTGATAAATAATTAATATACATGATAAATTAACACACATGACATAATCATGTATATATATATATATATATATATATATATGCATACATACATGTATTAGTTATTTTTTGTATACTCCCATTGGTGATATTCATCTATCCCATAGCTTGCATTTGTCATATCTATTAATATTTAAACTTTCATGAGTGTTTCTCCCAGGAATAAACTGGTTTTAGACATACTATTTGGGATATTACTGTATGAGCCTATTTCAGCCTATTTGAATAGCTTCTACTAGTAAGTGTGCTTTATTAAATGTACTTATATAATTATTATTATTCTATCGAAAACACACTTGCCATCACAACAGACTCACCAAAAGGACGGCAACACATGGACACATCATAATCATCAGTATCATTCACTGACAATCATTCTTTTATATTATTTTATTTCACTTTATTCTATATTAATTTTTAACTTCACTTTAGGGATCTGGGGATGACAGCCTTAATGGCTACTGGTTGTCCTGGCTAATAATGTCACAATTATGTAGATAATTCCACAACTATATATAAATGTATTAATTAGTAATGTTCTTAATTAATTAATTACTTCAACCATAATGTTGTTATTGTTTCCTTCAGGTATCCATTCAACATACTAATGATCATTTTGAGTTTCATTCATTTGATTATTGTCATGTTAACTTGGACACAACCTAACAATTCCAGGTATTGTGATAACGACAACAACAACAACAATAATAATAAATTGTTATTTATACAAATATTTCTTAAAGAATGACTCAGGTTATCATTACTAAAAGTATCATAGAGGGTATTTCTTTAAAATAAATAATCTTTTGTTGATGTTATTTCAAATAATGCTTTTTATAATTCTAGGCTACTGACAATCAATGGACATATCAATTTGATTTTTAATGTAAATAGATATGTCCACAATAGCAGATATATTATTTTATATTATGTTACATGTGGGAAGATGTCTGTGGAATAACCTGAGTGAGGTTTATCAGTGGAACTTGACCAGAGAAAGAAATGTTTTGGGAAATACCTTTAATAGACCAATTCAATTACCCCTGGTGCTACCATGTGGCTGAATTTCACATTATGGTCTCTGGTTAGAAGTCTAAGAATCAGTGTTGCATGGTGATTTACATGTGTAGTGGCCAATAAATGTTTTGCTGAAAAGCTGTATTTAGATTATTTACCAAATATATTTGGATTTTATGTATAGTTCATTAAGGGTATGTGATCTCCACATCATAATTTTGCATTTAATAGATAGGTGCCACTAAACTAAGTAACGTTCAGCATGATTTGTATGGCTTTCATGGTCTAGTTCAAACTTATTTTTTGTAGAAGCTTTGCCATCTGACATGACGATGTGAATGGATAAAATCAATGATCACATAGATTATAATTCAATGGGTGATTCCTATTACTGTAACATTAGTTTTTATGCATGATATCTTGTATTGAAAGCGAACTGTTTTATTTTCTGAATTAGGCAGGCTTCGTGCAATGTTTGCTACATGTAAATGTCAAGGGTGTTAATACTATAAACACATTTTTTTATTTAATAATACATATATGATATATATATGATTGCTTCCCGGGTACCAATAAAAATAATATTTCCAAAACTCTACATTAAATATATTTTTAAATTTTCATTTAAAATCAACATAAATTCAGGTAAAAGTTTAATTTTAAAACATTTATTTGATCCATTGAAACCTATGCTAAAAATCCCCTATGAGTCAACATGAATAACTAAGGCTAAGCTGTGTCATTCATCTGGAAAAATCGATCAGCTCAATCATTGGGTTATATCTTGATAAGTATTGTGTTAAATCCTTTTGAAAGATACAATCATTCAACTGAAATACTAATCTCAGACTCTGTGTAATATGAAATAATTTGCTGAAAGATTTCCAGTATTTACCATTGGTGAAAAGATGCCATCCCTTATTAACAGTAGGTATCATACCTGTTTCTAAACAAACACCACAATTAGTAACCGATGCAACTCATGTCGCCTGGATCAGTCTATTAGAAGCTTTCATTATAAGATAAAAACATTATGTATAAGGAAAATTAAATAACAGCCACTGATAAGCTTTTAAAGGTTGCTTTTATTTATGTTGCTTTTTGTACATCATGATATTTTGCATTGGAATTAATAGAGCTTTTGAGATGACATTTATTAACTTAATGTATCATTTTCTGTATCTCTGTGTCACTGCAGTGCTGTACCAGATTACAGATATGATAAAAAGACTGTCCTGTTGGTGTCATTGGTTTTAGCTATCTTACACAACATTACCACATCCTGTGTCTTTGTTAGCTATTTCATCACAAACCATCTAACCTTTCCAAAGTGTAGAATGTGGAGGTAAGTAGTATGACTCATGAACATCATTTTGAAAATCTATTTTATGAGAGTCTTGATATTTCTTGATGATCAGTGCTTACATTGCCAGGTCTCAAATTTAACAAGTTGTCTGTATACATGTGCACATATGCATGCATGCACACACATACACACACATATACTCAATCAGTTATATAAATACAGGTACATATATTTAGACAATAATCTCAGTGCTAAGCAAATCTATGTAATTCTAAATGATCAGAAAAAAATGCACTGAAAGTTATAATATGATAACTAGAAGTTAAAAGTACCATTTTTAAGAAATATTATAAGATATTTTCACATCTACTTTAATTATAGAAGATTTGTGTTATAGTTTCATTCTATCTGTAGACCAAAGAAGTTCTTGATGTCTTATGAGGACAATGATGAGAAGAAAGAAGACGAGAGAAAATCAAACTTAGAAGTGAAATTCTTCAGTATTCAGACCTTCTGGTACATTGTGAGTACAAATGGCATGTCATCGTCATCGTTTATGACTGTCTGAGGACTGAACTTTCTCGGATGTTTATAAATGCTTTACAATATATTCTGTTTATCTTATTGGAACTAAATCTGAAATACAGTTGTACCGTGTACATACTGTTAAGCAGCAACATGCTTTCTCTAATTAATCATTGTTTATTGCATTCACAAATCCATCTGAATATTTTTCATCCATTCTGCCATGCATTTAAATATATAAACATAAATATATACATCACACAATTAGATTAACCGGCACACCCCCAGAAATGTCTTACAAATAATCATAACAGGATGTTGACTGTCTGATAAATGAATTAGTTTTAATAAGCTAACTATTATTTGTATATATTTATTTTCTTCCTTACAGCTGTTGCTAGTTTGTTCATTACTTGGCAGTTTTTGCTATGGCTATTTCTTCTCACTCCACTTGTTACACATGGCTCAATTCAATCAGTTAGTGAAACATGTTATACAAGTTGTTAGCAAAAATGGTAAGTATCTCATTGTGTGTATGTTTCTATTTGTGTGTGTGTGTGTGTATGTGAATGTGTGTGTGTGTGTGTCAAGTAAGTATTATTGAAATTATTTAAGCATAATGTGTAAATGCATTCTGTGCATTATTTTAATGTTGATTGTTATCCTAATTAATGCCTATGTCAGGTTTAATTAATGGTAAATAATATTTTTAGTGTATGTCTGGTTTATTTATTCTTGCTATGTTGTTTCTATCACCTTATCAATATTAGAAATATAAAACCATTGAATGACTCAGAGTAACCAAACACTGTCACTGAAGTGGTCATCGAAAGGTTGTGTACACGTGTGTGTGATGTGGCTATCTCAAAAATTGTGTTTTATCCAGTAGAAGCTAGCAATCTACTTTTTATTGATATAAGAATATAATAATTATATGTTATTTATATATCATCACACCATATTCAACTACAAGGAATTTTGTTCCGATGTGCTATACACAAAAATCTGCCAAATATAAAATTATCAGATGAACCATCAGAAAAATATATCCAGTATAGAATGATGTGTTGTTGTTAAGCTCCTTGCACTATACATCTACACATTATTATTTATATACACCAAACATCTTTCCATTACCTTACTTAGATTTGGTGACTCCACCCTTCACTGAATATCTGTTTGTAATTTTACACCCCACAGATGTGAAATTAAATAGTTGAGTATGCTTCGTCTCACTCACTGCTCAACATCAACCTTGATTTGTATCCAGATCAGCTTTGTAAAAGTCTAAGCCATAACACAATTTTGTTCCCATGTAACAGATTTATGTATACATGTTTAAGAATTATGTAAACATTATTTTAGCATGAATCATAAATCTTTTATCACATTTTGCATTTTAGCAAAAGTTTTCTTATTATTGTCATTATTTTATTTGCTAGCAGCAAATAGATATCTAATTTTAATAACAATTTGCATTCCATTTAATAGAGATTGCCCATTCACAAACTAATTGAAGGAACACATCATAAAACATAGAAATTATTATATTTTTGTCACCTAATTTGTTGTAATTTTTGTCCACAAATTTAAAACTGCAAAACATCATTTCTGATTATTCATCTGGCATTAATATACTTTATCATTAATTTTGCTAATCTTGCAGCATCGTATGTTATAAATTTGTGCACTGATATTAAATATATGTATACTGCAACTTTATATGTTGCAGCTGCGTATATTGGATCAATAAATGTGTTATAGCTGTACAGTTCACAGCTGTTCTTTGGCTAGATATTTATAATAATGTTTTTCAAAATCTAAAGCCATGAACACAATTTTTTTAATAAATGCACCATCCATTTTTTAATAATGTTTAATGAACTCTGACATTTTATAATATCGTATATAGCTATTATGTTGTTTTTGTTAAGAATTTATACTGATTTCAGTTTATTTTTTCTCTTGTTTTTCTATAGGTCGATCCTTGCTTTGGGTATCCTTCTATGGTATATTCTTCTTTTACATTTATGCATTGATATCCTTCGCTTTCTACCGAGAGATCTATCCTAGTACTGAAGGCCTGTACTGTACGCAGATGTACGAATGTTTTGTCACAATATTACGTCATCGGCTTATCGTCAGTGAGTTTGAGGTATGTCCTGGTTGACATGAATTAATCAGTCATGTGATTATTAGAACATGCCAATTAGTTGACCCGTGTTATAATAGACACTAACCAATTCACCAATTTCTTAAGTAGCGCACAGTATTTGCATAATATGACAAACACTCATGGGCAGCAATGATAAACAGAACTATATACCTGTGTATGGCTTGAAAAGTTTGATGAAATATTATCATATTTGTTGTGTTTTTATTAAAGTGATGGCCTAGTTTGTTTAGTATTAAATTTAACTTATTAAGGCAAACCACTGATGTGTTTAGTCAGCTGACATTTACAACAAGAAGTTACTTGTGGTATGAGAATAACGTGCTACAAGTGAAACATGTTACCTCATTTGATAACAGAGTTTCTACATGTAAACAAATATAAGTCACTGAAGCAACGTTTTGTATTTTTGATCTCTCAATCAACGTTTGTAAAAGGTATTCTTTAATATATTAATTTTAAACAAAACACATTATTTCATGAACATTTTTTATCGAATACCAGTATGTGATCATTGTAAATATTTATGATGTTTGTTCTACTCAACTCACTTATATGATAATATATTCAGTAAATAGTGTATATAACCCTCTTTACTTAATGACCTTTCACTCTCACTTTAGTTATTTAACAAAAAACAGTTTAATTTTTGTATCACCCTTTGCAACAATACACCATAGGAGTCAGTGTGTGTTTGTGTGTGTTTTGGTGTATGTATGTGTAAAGGCACTTAATTTGAGGGATATCACACTTCGGCTAAACAAACCAGTCATCCATCCATTCACTCACTCACTTATTGGTTTATTGTGGTAGTAGACATAATGTTCATTGCTCGAATACATTCAGTAAATCAAGCTGACTTACTCAATTAATCACTTACTCTCATGCTTTGTCATCCATTTTGATACAACATTATTTGTCTATTTTCTCCAAACCTATCGCCATCCTTAAGGGCGTAACATTATTTTTAGAGATAAGGATGTTATTAATTTGTCATTCCCAGACATCAATACTCAAATCAATGAACCAAAGTACAATTATGATTTTCGTCTAATTATAATATTTAAATAATCTCATCTTGCTCAGCTTCAATTTAATTTCAAGTAAATCAATCTGTAGCACATCACAAACATAAAATTGTCTTGTAATTAAAGTTTTTAATAGGAAAATGTGGAAAACCTTAAGATAGGGTGGGGGGGAGGGATATCATAGTAGGTCATATCCATGTGACACATTTCAGATGAGAATAACCCAGAGGAAGAGCTGATGTGGAATTCTGGGATAATCAGCTGTGAATAAAACCATCTAATATTTTTATGGCTTAAAGACTTCTCTTAGATGGGTCAAGTACATGGCCATTGTGCATTAGTGCAAGTCTAAGTACCCCTCTAAATAGATAGGCAGGTTTAATTATTCTGAGAAAAGTACTTTTAATGCTGGTAACAATATAACAGAAATGTTGAAGAGCGAATATTATGCATTCAATTTCTTCCTGATTTTGACATGATAATGTAACAAAAGCATGGACAAAAATACTTGTTAAATGCATATCTGGATGAAATGACCTATTACAAGTATACAAGTACTTGAACCAACCTCTGTTTGTTATCGAATTCCATACATATCTTTTTTTTAAATAAATATTAGTAATGTATTTATTTCAGAGAAATATTTGTTATGTGTAATTTTTTGTAGGTGCTATTTTTTTCATGAGCTTTTTTAGAGATAATAACATTAATAATATTTGTTGTTACTATAAAATAGTATTTTTTCTTAATACAGCATTGATGTACATTTTAAAATTTGCTTTACTATTATAATAATAAAAATTAGTTGTTTTTATTATTATTCTGCCATACTGTGAATTTAGAACTGATCTAGTATATCCCTTGTGCATTTGTAAAATGGTTAAACATTTGAAAAGAAAGATTTTCTCTATATACATACAGTTTATCATATTTATGTAGTAATATCTATATGTTGATTTTAAAAGAAGTTTGATGATAATGTTGATGATGATGATGATGATAAAAATAATGGTATAATAGTGAATCTCAAAAAATAATTTTTTAAATTATTTAGTCACAACAATTGTAGTTAAAATTTAGGTGCATGTAGATAAAAATTCCTGTGTCAAATTAAAATGTGTTTATTTTTTGTTTAAAGTTTTTTCTAATTTTATTCTAATTTCCAGTTCCCAAATCCAACTGGTAAGCCATTTATATATTATTTCTACAAGGCACTCTTTGATGTCCCCTTCATAATAATCATCACAATAGGTCTGAACATCATCTTCGGTATTATTGTCGACACATTCTCTGAGCTCAGACATAACAAGGTAAATGGTTCTTTGTCATAATATAGTAATCAGAAGTTTAATTTTGTACAACTGGTTCCCCAATGATCTAAGCAAACACACACACAGACACATATGCACAGAGAGAGAGAGAGAGGGACAGAGAGAGCCAAGGCTAATCATTTGTAATTTCAAGTAAAAGAGAAAACCCACATAGAAGATTTTTTTCAATAACTCTTAGGGATGTTAAAAAAGTGCATGTTATTCACAACTACATCCCAATTTTTACATTATCCTTTTAATAAAATTAATAGTTACAGCTTGATTTAATATCATTTATGCAATTTGCCATTACTTACACTTCGCGCTGTGATGGCGTTGTTAATTAGAGCATAGGACTCATAGCTGAACGGTTGTGGGTTCGGGAGCTGCAATGCGGTCATGATGGCGACTGGTTCACTAACCCCTAACAATGAGAACCTGATAGGACAAGATGGCTATGTGTTCGAGTAACGCTTTGCACCTTTAATGGCAGCTTGCATTGTATGCTCCCTTGGATGTGTCATGGATTGGAACAGGTCTGAGTCAGGGATAATAATATTTTAAAGCGCCTAAGAGGAACTATCTAGCTGGATAGGGCACTATATAGATGTCACTTATTATACCATTTGCATTTAACATTGGTGGTCTCCAGTAGCATAATAGTTTGAGGGCTGCACTGAAAACCTCCAAGTTGTGGGTTCAAATCTAGCTCATACCTGTGTTTGTGGGATTTGTTTCTTTATAAGTCTTCCCTCAGGCATTCGTCCCAGGTGTGACCAGGGTCGGGGCTAAATAACTTGATTAGAAAAACAAAACATTTAAAATGTTATCAGGATATTGCTAAACTATTACCTGTTGTCAGGTAACTGATATCAAAATGTTTATAACTAGGGATTAAAAAGTAAATTATAAATATTGGTTCTCTAACTGTTTATAGTATCTCACAAATACCAATCAAAAAACAGTCTGTGAGGATATATTAATTTATTTCTAGGCTGTTAATGTTTATTTCAAACTTTTCTGAGACACCTGTGTATCTGATCTGATAATGTCGTATATCACTGATATCTGTTACTGGGGTCAACATCTCAGTGAGGCTTAAGTCTAGACTATGAAGGATGTTTTGTGTCTCATTTTACCTGACTGCGTTCATTTAAGTGTTTGAAAAAAAAAGATGAAAAGATTATTCAGTCTCAGTGTTTGATGTGGAGTCAAACTTAGTACAAATGTTATATTATTTTATTTAATTACGTAAAATAATAAAGGGTATTAACTGAAATATAGCTCAACGATGACTATACTGTTTCATAATATCTGATCAGATATTTTGTTCCTTTCTTATCATTCTAGTGGCAGGTGGAAAATGATATGCACGCAATGTGTTTTATCTGCAGCCGAAGCAGCTATGACTTTGAGCACAACGGAGATGTGAGTATATGTTAGAATGTTTTCTACTTTAACTGATCACTTTTACAAACCATATATATGTTTTTTAATTGTGAGCATTTCTTCTTATCAGATGTCATTATTTCTAACATTGTATTGTGTTTTCCTTGGAATAAAGTTTATACTTCTCTATCAAATACAGACTCTAGCTGATAACAGAAGTTTGTATCATTTAAAACTTTGTAAAATGTTTTCAAACACTTCATATTATCATTTTACTTAAGATCATCCCAGAATTACCCCTTTAATAATTTGTTTTGTTAGATTATTATTATTATGATTATTTTGATCATCAATCTTATTATAAAGTATCAGTATAAGTTGCATCTAAGTGTACTCATACCAACAACATTTCCTAAGATGGACAATATTTCCTATTACATGTAATAATAGGAATGTGGAAGTGAACAATAAGTTGCATCACAAACTGTTAAACATTTACTAAATAGTTGTTTGAATACAAAATGTTCTTATTTCATATTTATTTTAGGGTTTTGCTAAACATGTCAAAGAAGAGCATTATTTGTGGTCATATCTCTTCTTCTTTATACACCTCGATGAGACCAGACCAAATGATTATACAGCCTTATACAGCCATGTTAGCAGACTGGTAAGTGTGTGTGTGTGTGTGTGTGTGTGTGTGTGTGTGGGTGTGTGTGTAAAGACACTTAATTTGAGAGATGTCACACCTCAGCCATATGTTCTAGGTGTGACGAGCTCTGAGGCTAAATAATTCAGCTGAACAACAACTTTTTCCTATTATGTTTGGAGAATGCTTGGACCACTTAGCTAGATTAGCTATAGAACAGTAACATTTCCTATTTGACCTTAAAACAGCAATATTTTATATTTAGCCATAAACTAACATTTCACATTCAGTCATAAAAGAACAACAGTTCACATTTTTATCAAAGTTCTCTTACTGATAAATATATATTATTTAGTGTTTGGGACAGGTTCAAGCTTATCTTATGTATTTCATCATACACTATAATACTGATACAGTCACAGTCATATTGACCAAAATCTTCATTATGTTCAAATATGGTGGCAATAACTTCTGTGTCTGAGACCGTGTGTGATGGTATTAACTTATTACCATCCAATCAGTATTGTATTTGATGTAGTATTATTTGTCATGATCGTTATTCTTGTCTCAAAGATAATCACTCATTTCAACAATATTAAATCTGGGTTAAATAAAAATGCAAATAGTACTTTGTAAAGGTTTTAATAACATACTTAATTTAATTATATTTCTTCTACATATACATGTATATTATATGATATAGTTCAGCATCTTTATTTTGATTTATTTGTCTTAATAGCTGTTTTCCTTTTCAGTTGGAGAAAAAAGATTGTGGATTCTTTCCAATCAATCGAGCTCTTAGTCTTCAACATGAAGAAGACAACAGTGAGATACAGCTTTAGATGTTGATGACTCAAATCTCATATCTTGTAAATAAGAAGAAATATGAGGTCTGTAAGAGAGGGAACTATTGATCACTTCTATACTTATATACTTCACTGACATGGTATAGAAGAAAGTAAAATAATGTATCTTATGGTGGTCAAGTTTAGAATGCATGTCATTTAAAAAATGAACAATTTGGCACAATATGAGCTATAACCAAATCAAATTCTTGGTGGCTGGTGCGTTTCATGTGTTGCTTCTGAGCTCTCTTGGAAAAGGTATTTATATAAAATTCAATCAAGATATTCAAAAGGATCATTTGAAAATGTGCTTGTTCTGTGTGTGGTATATAGCTACAATTATAAATAATTTTGAACATATCATGACTATGTGAGTGATTTAGAGACAGATGATATGACCCACACAGGAAATAATGGTTTATGCTTTTGCATGTTTTTCTTGTTTAATGATCACTTATTGTGAAACCGATATCAACCTATGAAAACAAGATCAGTGATGTTTCAACATCTGTTCAGTATTTAGCCCACAATGAGTTGTCATTCTTTCACTCATAATATTTTTTTATGTCATGCACAGTAAGCGCTGAAGGAATGCGAACAAGAATGAAGGAAACAATCAGAATGGGAAGAGAAACACCATTCCAGTCAGAAAAAGAAAGCTTAGACAAAACTATGTTTACAAGAAGCATTTAACACACGCACACACACATGCACACACACACACACACACACACACACACACAGCAAAAACTGACTGAATAGAAGTTCTAGGAGAATATATGATATTTATGTACATAATAACTTGTATATATTATGATGATTAATTCTTTGTTATGAAAATGTCTGATCAGACATTTGTTTTATAAATTGTTTGTTCTAGCCATATATGGTACATTATAATAAAAAAATATTACGATTGTTCTTATAAGACGGATCTCAGCATAACTGTGATAACATTTGGTATTTTATCTTGCCTGTGATATGAAAAACCAAAAATATTATATTTGTTAATTAAGCATGACTGTGATGAAACTTTGCTTACTAAAAGTCATGTAGAAAGCAGGCAAGCTATGTATGATCATATGTAATTAACTGTAGAATGTGTGATTATATATAACTTATTAAGATGCAACTGTAAATGTATTTCTCTGGATTACATATAGTGTTTAACTTTGTATAAATGTATTTGCCCCATAATTTCATGGCCTGTACTAAATCCTGCAGGTTAAGATGTGCTTTTGGAAATTTATTTATATATGCTTGTCATCTGAAACAGGATTAATATGTAAACGGATTGTTTTATCAGCAAATTCATTCATGTTGAACAATATGTATACTATGTAACTAATAATATATAATGCATAAATGGTTATAGTTCTATAGTAAATAGCACACATTTTTGACATTATAATAAGATGACTGGGAGTAATTCCTAGCAATGGATTGATGGTTGATGTGATTTTAAATTATTTACTATTTTTATATAATGGATACTTATCTTGACTGGTGATGGTGAATTTATTTTCTTACCGTTTTTATTTGTGGACGAGATGATTTAATAAATTACAATTTTGTCGTTTTAAATGAATGTGAACGATCTACCGTTTTCCATTGTCTTAAGTATATGTGTGCATGTTTTATAGATAATTATGATTGCTTTGTGCAGGAAAGTAACATTTTAATCAACTGATATATTTAAGACAGCCTCTTCATAAAGAATAATTGAAGTGTGCTAATGTATACAGAATAATAAATAGTGTGTTGAGTTATTTTCTTGGGTATATCTTTTACTAATTGATATCACACACACATGGACGCATGCATGTGAAAACACACACACATACACACACACACACACACACACACACACACAGTGATAAATGTAGGTTCATTTGACATATGCTATAATGTCTGTACACTACCTTCGTGACAGATCTGATGATCTCTATAAATGAGTAGTTGAGATGGTCGTTAATTGTACTCTTCACAGTATGGATAAGGGGACTTGTTTGTATCTCATAAATCACTAAACCGTGACTCAGCCTCCTGCTAGCTTAATTCACAGTTTATAAAATGCATTGGAGTTCTCTTCTTCAAACCCTTTGCAGGAGAGGTTGAATTTGGCCAAATACCATCAACACGTTCCCTACAAAAGTCCACCCTTAATTTTTGCTGATTTTAGAGTCGGTTAACGCTTCTGTCAGACCATCAAATTATTCAATCCTCCCATATATCTAACCTTTGTTCAACTATAGTGAAAGAAGGTGTCCCATCATAATGATTTCAACTGACCTAGAACACTGGACAATAACTTCCCTGATAAGACAAGGTTATCATATTGTAACCAAATGCCTAGAAATAGCAATATATATATATTTATATGTATATATATATATATATATATATATATATATATATATATATATATATTTTTTTCGAGGAATATTTGAGCTCATCATCAATGGCTCTCTGGTTCCATTGCTATTGCATAAGACATCTGCATGCATGTGTTCTCCAGGCTGGACGACATATACATAGCTGTACTGATATCTGATACAAACAATTTGATTATACAAATATATTAAACTGTCACTATCTCTCCTAAAAAAAACGGTTTGATTACATTTATCATCAGCTGGAATATTTTTTATTTAACTTGTATTTAATAAATGTATGTCAGTAGTAGCCGAGCTAACCATGTCAGTTATTGTGGATATAACCCCTTCACTGGTGTTACATGTGT
>Ga0256913_10000747_pt1 | contig 16844 bp, 15 predicted proteins | sample Axial_MatmetaG_FD_185970 | JGI IMG/M metagenome (GOLD analysis project Ga0256913, IMG submission 185970) | Deep-sea worm associated microbial mat communities from Axial Seamount, Juan de Fuca Ridge, Pacific Ocean - Axial_Mat | ecosystem: Environmental > Aquatic > Marine > Oceanic > Microbial...
GGTTCCCCAAACCCGCACTTTATACTTTTGTAAAACCTTTAACGCATCACCTTTATATCCCTGAAATATATCGTTATTCATGTTGTTTATTATTTTCTATTTGTTTTGTAACTACCTTTTTTTTCTGAAAAGGCTGAAAAAAGAGACGAGAACACTTTTTGAAAGGACGAGAAACCCCAATGAAGAAACCACCACAAACGAAATCAGCTGAAAAATTAACGAGTATAGTACCGAATTGATAAGAGTATAGCCGTGATCGTAAAACCAGACACCAACAAGTACCGAAAGGGTGAACCAGCCGATAACAAAAAACACGAGCATCACTATCGAAATCATCCCGAGTGAGCCAATTATCTTAACTTCTTTAGTGGTGGTTTTAATGGCTGAATTAACCGGGTTTATAATAAAACTCTTAAGTACCGGAATAAAAAGCAATATCGCATTCTGAATAAATTCAAAATAGATATTTGCTTTTTGCTCAACAGTGAGATCCTCCTCTTCCAGCTTTTTGGTTTTATCAAGCAACAGCGGTTTCAGCTCCTCAAAATAGCGGTGCAATTCAACTTCTACTATTTTTTTTGGTGCGTTCATTAATCGTAAAACCGTTTTCCTGCAACACTTTCGCTCAGTTCTTTCAAATCCATGTTACCCATTGCCATGTTTCTTAATTGTCCGGTAACGTAATTGATCAAATCCGACTCATGAATGTCGGTTTTTCCTTCAGCAAATTTGTCAACAAGGATTGGTATTTTATCAAGAATATCCTCTTTGGAATACCTTTTAAATTTAATGGCATTTAAGATTGACTCAAAGTCCATTTTAGGGTGTTGAACCAGTTCTGCGATCATCCTCAGCGAAAGTTGCTCGTTCAGGTCATTTTCTTTCAGGAATTTAAATAACGGATACAGCATGTTGAATTTAAACTCTTCACCCACTTTATAATGACCCAATGCAAACTTTAATTTATGCCCCAGAAAAACCCCCAGAAATCCGGGTTTAACATTCAGGTCGTTTATTATCCTTTCCATTAGCGGGAAGAGGTTCTTAGAGAAAATATAAGTGTATGTATCTTCGGGAATATTCCATTTTTTTAGCTGTCTGTAGCGGTCGATTATCTGTGTTGGAAGATTTTTAGACAATTTCTCGATGTAATCATTTTCCAAAGGAATGGGAGCGGAATCGGTATCGGGATACATACGATCAGCACCCGGCAGTACGCGCTCAAAAATGGTGGTTCCGTCTTCAAACGATTTTCTGGTCTCCTCGGGCACCCCTTCAAAAGCCATCTTACAACGCTCTTCGATGGTTTCGAGTGCTGTTGGAATATCAACCTCATCACCCCAAATAATCAGTTGAGCATCTTTATCATCGGCTTTCAGTTGTTTTTTTATTTCATCCCAGTTTTCAGCATCAATCACCGGCTCCAACTCTTCCGAATGAACCATGTTTGGTTTCTCAAGGCAGGCAATTACTTTCAGGCGGTCAGAAAGCTCATTGGCAAACATCTGGCCCGGCTGGGTAAAATGCGACAAAATTCCTTTAAACCCCTTGAGGTTAATGGCATAAACTTTATAATTCTCAGGCAGAACCCCCACTTTATTTACATCAGCGGCAACCACCTCCACGCTGCTAATACTCCATTTTTCGGGATTACTGACTTTTTTATTCAGCAGTTCTTTAATCTGAAGCAGCGCCCACTGTCTGAACATCTCATTGTGGGTTAATTCGGGAATCCATTTGGTATGAGCAACCCCTTTAATCTCCACGCGGGTTCCACCCTTGCAGCTCACATTTACATCCTGGCGACCTGCGCCAATTCCGGTACGTACTTTTCCGGTACTACGGTTTAAAAACCTGATGTAATCGCAGGTCTCTTTAACCTCATTCGGATTAACGCAATCGGGATAGGTTACCGTTTCAATCAGTGGCATACCCAGCCTGTCGGTTTTATAAACCCTAACATGACCCACGTCAGAAATTTCGCGACAGGAATCTTCTTCAATGCTGAGTTGTATCAATCTGATTTTTTTATGAGGCAGCTCTATTTCTCCCTCTACTCCCAGAATTGCAGTTCGCTGAAATCCGGCAGGAATACTTCCGTCAAGATACTGCTTACGAGTAATGTGCACTTCTCCTACAATATTCAGATTCGAGAGCAATGAAATCTCCAACGCAACGCCCAGTGCTTCACGATTAATTGGAAACGGAGGTGTATCGTCCACCTCGTAGGTACAGGCATTTTCGTTGTTGATGCGATAGACGATCTCCTTACGGGTTCTGAACTCCATCAAAGCGGTTCCGTCGTATTCACCCAGCTCGCTCAGGGTAGGACGCATATGACGAATAATTTCGGCATCAAACTCATCATGTTTGTTATAAATCCCGGCCGGACAGTGACAAAACAGTTTTTCTTTGGTTAAAAGCTGTTGGTGAACCTCCAACCCTGACATGAATCCATATTGGTCGTAAATTGCCTGGGTGGCTTCTTTTCGCGGAACATAGCCTACCTGTTTTCGGCTATTTTCATAATTGCGTTTGGGGTCAAACTGCATATAAGTATGTGTTTCTCTAATTTTTCAAAAAGCTCAAAAGTAGAAAAAAACAACGGATTTGATTACCATAAGTTAAATATTTATCAAACCTTTCTTTTCCTTACTTTTGCACCACTTATGATCCGGTTTACAAACATGATTAAATATTTTCTGCCAGCAATTCTGATGCTTGCCGGAGGGGTGCTTTATGGACAGCAGGAAAAGAAAAAAACAAAGGTTTTTGTGGAGCATGCCGATATTCAATCCTATGATGAAAAGCTGGGAAAAGACATTGAGCGGCTGATTGGTCATGTTAAAATGCGTCATGAAAACACCATCTTTTTTTGTGACAGCGCCCTGCTCAACAGTAAGTTAAAAAACTTTGATGCATTTGGCAATGTGCACATTATTGTGAACGACACAGTGGATTTATATAGTGACAGTCTTTATTACAATGGCAAAACCAAGATGGCTGAACTTTTCGGGAATGTTAAACTGGTAGATAAAAACACGGTGTTGACTACCGACCATCTGCTTTTCGACAGGAAAATTAATACTGGCTATTACTTTAATGACGGGAAAATTATCAATAAGAAAAATACACTGACCAGCAAAGAGGGATATTACAATACTGGCACCAGAACATTTTACTTTAAGACCGATGTTGTGTTGGTGAACCCCGATCAGGAAACCTATTCGGATACGCTCATTTATAATACTGTCAGCGAAACGGCTTTCTTTAAAGGGCCTACTGTTATTCGGGGAAAAGAGGGAACTATTTATTGTGAAGATGGCTGGTATGATACTAAAAATGATATTTCCAAGCTGGTAAAAAAACCTACCATTAGTCAGGAAGGCCAATTTCTATCATCGGACAGCATCATGTTTGATAATGCCAAAAACATCGGCCATGCTTACGGGCAGGTTCAGATACTGGATACTACCAAACAAGTCATGATAAAAGGAACCATTGGCGAAATGTGGAAAACACGCGGCATGGCTTATGTTACTGACAGCGCAACAGCTATTACTTACGACAAAAACGGTGATTCGCTTTACATCAGTGCAGATACCCTTTGGCTCTTTTTTGACAAGAACCAGCAAACAAAAAAAATGCTGGCTTATTACAATGTTCGGTTCTTTAAAAAGGATATGCAGGGAAAATGTGATTCACTGTCGTACAGTATGGAGGATTCTACCATCCGGTTGTATTATGAACCGGTTTTATGGTCGAAGAAAAACCAGCTCACGGCTGACTCAATGACCATTGCCATTGTAGATAATGTTCCGGATTCGCTGGTGATGTACAACTCCGCTTTTATTGTAATGCAGGACACTACTGAAACTTTTAATCAAATTAAAGGGAAAAACATGATTGGGCATTTTTCGGGCAGCGAACTTAAAAACATTGACGTTGACGGCAATGCTCAAACCGTTTTTTACCTGCGTGATGAAGATGATTACCTGATTGGGATTAACCGTGCTGAGTCGAGCACGATGAGTATTCGACTGCTAAACAGCGAATTAAAAACTATCTCCTATAACGAAGATGCCAAAGAAACCACTTATCCTCCCGGGAAATTCCCGGCTGAAGGTAAAAGATTAAAAGGCTTTAACTGGTTTGAAGACCTGCGACCAAAAGACAAAATGGATATTTACAGGAAGAATTAAACCGGCAACAAAACCCTATAATACATTTAACCGGTTAGCATCTTGTTTTATAAAAATGAAAAGTAAAATGGTAAAGGCCCAAAGCGAAGAGCCGCCATAACTAAAAAAGGGTAACGGAATGCCCACTACCGGCATTAAACCGATGGTCATACCGATGTTAATCATAAAATGGAAAAACAATACCGAAGCCACACCATACCCATATATTCGGCTGAAGGCCGACCGCTGTCGTTCAGCAAGCAAAACAAGACGGATTAAAAGGGCAAGAAACAGCAGTATCAAAACCGAACTGCCAATAAAACCCCTCTCTTCGCCAACAGTACAAAAAATAAAATCGGTACTTTGTTCCGGAACAAAATGGTATCGGGTAAGTTTACCCTGTTTAAAACCTTTACCTGTTAATCCTCCCGAGCCAATAGCAATTTTCGACTGGTTCACATTGTATCCAACACCCCGCGGATCATGCATCATTCCCAGTAGAACTTTTATTCTGTTACGCTGGTGAGGTTGCAACACCTCTTCAAATGCATAGTTAACACTAAAGACAAACAGGGTTGACAGAACAAAAATTCCCAGAATGGTTTTATAGTTCTTACGGAGTTTTCGTGAAAGCCAGATTCCCAATATGGTAATAACTGCCAGCCCAATTATTAAATAAAGCTTACCAAACAAAAGTGTCAGCACAAACAGCATACCTATTATCAAACCCAGTACAATAAAAATACCCGAAAACCCCTCGCGATACAGAACTAAAATAAAAGAAAAATAGACCAGCGCCGAACCGGTATCATTTTGCAAAAGAATCAATAACATAGGAGTCATGATGATGGCAACGGCAGTTATTTTTGTTTTAAGCTTATTAGTATCAACATTCAGTTTCCCCAGATAGTTTGCCAATGCCAGTGCCGTGGCAAACTTGGCAAACTCTGCCGGTTGTATGGCGATACCTCCTATTTGCAACCACGATTTGGAACCTGCTACCGTTTTACCAAACAGCAGCACGCCAATCAAAACGAGCATAATAAACAGATAAATCCACAGAGAAAATGCCGAAAAGAACTTGGCATCAATAATCATAATCACAAAAGCCAATACCAAAGCCAGTCCAATCCACAATGCCTGTTTGCCATAACGCTGCGACATGTCAAACATGGAAGCATCGGGGCTGTCAAAAGAAGCCGAATAGATGGTAAGCCATCCAAATACAACCAGAATCAGGTATAAAAAAACCGTGAACCAGTCGGTGTTAGCAATTATATTTTCTCTTTTTCTCAATGCTTCTGATGAATTAAATCGCCATTAATAATTCTTTCTTCCAACTTTTTTCTTTTTACCTCGCCCAACAGATATTTTTCCATTAATAAGCTGGCAATAGGTGCAGCCCATTTCGAGCCATACCCCCCGTTCTCTACAATTACTGAAATAGCAATTTTAGGATCTTCCATGGGAGCGAATGCAATAAACATTGAATGGTCTTCGCCATGAGGATTTTGTACTGTTCCTGTTTTACCACATTGGTTAACGCTATCTATTTCGTAATAGTGAGCTGTTCCATGCTCCATGGCAAACACGTCACGCATGGCATGCTGAACCACATCAAAGTATTTTGATTTAACATTGGTATTAATCTTAGTGCCATAACTAATCATCAGGCTGTCTTCACCTTTAGCTTCTTTAAGAAAATGTGGCGGATAATAAAAACCTTTATTGGCAATAATTGCTGACAGGTTAGCCAGCTGAATAGGTGTAACCAAAATCTCTCCCTGCCCTATAGCCAGCGACCTCACGGTTAAAGCATTCCAGCTTCCGCGATACACTTTATCGTAATACTCTTTCGAAGGAATGTTGCCTTTTACTTCAAACGGGATGTCGGTATTGAATTTTTTCCCAAAACCAAAACTTTTAATATCGGTATACCATTTTTCGAAAGCTTTATGTACACCCCCCAATGAAGGTTTGTTCATCAAATCTCTAAAAGTATTCCAAAAATAAGGGTTACACGATTGTTTAATGGCTTCGTTTAATGCCAGGGGCGTTTTATGATTGTGTGTACATTTAATTGGTCTTGACAATTTCCCCTTGCAAGTGAATTTTGTACTCGGAACAATAGCTTTTTCTTGAAGTGCCACCAGTGCATTAATCATTTTAAAGGTTGAACCAGGGGGATAGGTTCCTGAAACAGCCCGGTTCATTAAAGGTTTTAGCGAATCATTCCGCAAGCGGGTATAATTTCTCGATCGAGACCTGCCCACAAGCAAATTAAGATCGTAAGTCGGGCTGCTTACCATGGCCAGTATCTCACCTGTTGAAGGTTCAATAATTACAATGCTGCCGATTTTGTTTTGCATAAGCTTTTCGCCATAAGCCTGTAATTCGGCGTCGATACTTAGCTTAATACTTTTTCCGGGAATAGCTAGTGTATCATATTTTCCATCCTGATAACTACCCTTGTTTCGGTTGTGAACATCAACTTGCACTATTTTCGAACCCTTTTTCCCTCTAAGCAATTTTTCATAAAATCGCTCAATACCTGATTTTCCAATATAATCACCCGAACGGTAATAATTATCTCTTTTTAGATCACGCTGATTAACCTCTCCAACACTACCCAACAGGTGACCGGCAACTGACCTGTTGTATTTTCTGAGCGCTCTGCGCTGTACAAAGAAGCCTTTAAACTTGTACATCTTATCCTCAATTCTGGCGTACTCCTCTTTTGAAAGCTGCTTGATAAAAATGGAAGGTTTATAACGAGAATAGTGAATGGCTTTCTTCATTCGTTTTTTATAGAATACCGTATCAACATCCAAAAGCTTGCAAAACTCAGCTGTATCCGGATTTTTAACCTGACGTGGAATCACCATTAAATCATAAACGGCATCGTTGTAAACAATTAATTTACCGTTCCTGTCATATATTCTTCCGCGCATCGGGTATTCGGTGGTAGTTCGTAAAACAAGATTATTTGCCGAATTACCATATTTATTATCAGCAACTTGTAAATAATAAAGCTTGATAAAAAAAAGAATGGCCACTACAATAAAGATGAAAATGATAACATACTTTCGCGAAGCGTAATTCCTCTTGTACATATTCTGTGGTGTCGCCTTTTTACTGTGATTAGATACATTCACAGAACCTGTTTTCACTATTAAAATACTCCCGGAACAACCGGTTCTGCAATATGCAAAAGTAGCATAAAAAATACTGGCGCTGCTATCAGCAATGAGAATTAATAACCAATTAATGTTGATTAATTTCAGATAAAAATGGGTGTTTTAAAATACACCGTTTTGTCTTGATTGCTGCTGTACATAACATTTTTGAAATTAGCATCAGGAATCTAAAACTGTTGGCACATTAAACGATTATTGAACTTGGATAAGATTTTCTGTTACTTTTGCTATTTACAAATCAGAACATTTATGAAAAGAGTATTAGTAGCCACCGGAGGAGGAGATTGTCCTGGATTAAATGCTGTGATAAGAGCTATTGTTCACCGGGCTTCTCAGGAGAAAGAGTGGGAAGTGCTGGGAAGCATTCAAGCATTTAATGGAGTTCTTTGGGAACCAACTGAGATTGTTCCTTTGGATAATAAAGCTGTTTCGGGCATCCACTTTCAGGGTGGTACCATCATTGAGACCACCAACAAAGGCGGTCCGTTTGCCTGGCCGGTTAAAGATAAAGATGGTAATTGGACTACTGTAGACCGGTCGGATGAAATGATCAGAAAGCTGCAATACCTGAATATTGATGCTGTCATCAATATTGGTGGTGATGGTTCACAACGAATTTCAAACCAGTTATACAAAAAAGGGTTGAATATTATTGGGGTTCCTAAAACTATTGATAACGATTTAAGTTCAACCGACTCAACTTTTGGTTTTCAAACTGCAGTACAGGTTGCTACCGAAGCTGTTGACAAACTGGTTACAACTGCAGCCAGTCATAACAGGGTTTTCTTTCTGGAGGTTATGGGTCGGGATGCCGGTTGGATTGCACTGAATGCTGCTGTTGCCGGTGGTGCTGAAGTGTGTCTTATTCCTGAAGTTCCGTACGATATTGAAAAAGTAAAAGAAGTACTGGAAGAAAGGTTTCATCACGACAGGGGGTTTGCTGTGGTGGTAGTTGCTGAAGGAGCTTTTCCAAAGGGTGGTATGCCGGTATTTGAACAATCAAAAGTACCGGGATACGAAAACAGAATGCTCGGGGGTATAGCCCGTAAATTAATGACCGATCTTGAAGAAGCTGGATTCAAACGTGAAATGCGAGAAACCGTGTTAGGTCATTTACAACGGGGAGGTGTGCCTATCGCTTACGATAGGGTTTTATCATCGCAATTTGGGGTAAAAGCTTTTGAAATGGTACTGAATGAAGAGTTTGGGAAAATGATTGCTTATCGCCATCCTGACTTTGTTGCAGTTCCTTTTAAAGAAGCTGTTTCAAAACCTAACCTTGTAACAATGGACAATGCTTTGCTTAAAACAGCTCTTGGTCTTGGTATATGCATGGGAATATAACCTTATTTTGATGATATCTAAATAAATACTAAATTTGCACATCTATTTATTAACACTTTAAATAATATTATTATGGATTTTGATCTTACTAAATTATGGAATGACTTTCAACCAACTGTTGTTAGTTATGGAATGAAGCTTATCGGAGCTATTGTTGTTCTTATCATAGGACTATGGATTATAAAAATTATCTCCAAGCAACTTGGTAAATTAATGAAAGCAAATAATTATGATCCTTCACTGCAGGGATTTTTATTAAGTATGTTTTCCATTATTCTTAAAACACTGGTATTTATTGTAGTACTGGGAATGATGGGTGTGCAAATGACTTCATTTATTGCTATCTTAGGTGCTGCTGGCTTGGCTATTGGTATGGCTCTCTCAGGCACGTTACAAAACTTTGCCGGTGGAGTTATGATTTTAATTTTTAAGCCCTTCAAAAAGGGAGACTTCATCGATGCACAGGGTTATATGGGAACAGTTAAGGATATTCAGATTTTTGTTACTATTCTGACAACTCCTGACAACAAAACCATCATTATTCCAAACGGTGGGCTCTCAACCGGTTCATTAACTAACTTTAGCGTTGAGCCTCAGCGTCGTGTTGACTGGACTGTAGGCTTTGCTTATGGAGACGATTATGATAAAGCCAGAAACGTTGTGCTGGATTTGTTGAAAAATGACAAACGTATTCTTGCTGACCCTGAACCTTTTGTAGCCCTTGGTGCTTTAGCTGACAGCTCTGTTAATTTAACTGTAAGAGCATGGGTTAAAGGTGCTGATTACTGGGGTGTATTCTTTGATTTCAACGAAAATGTTTACAAATCATTTGCTAAAGAAGGTATTGGAATACCATTCCCACAAATGGATGTTCACATTCAAAATAATTAATAGCTTTATTAATGAAAAAGGTATTTTTAATACTCTTTATAGCATTTATCGGGCTTAACAACCCGGTAAATGCTCAAAAGAAATTTTATACCACTTCGGGTGGTGAAATGATTTTTTCTTTTGCAACCATTGATAATGCAGATGGTAGCGGTGATAACATCATGCGCTGGTCACCTGTATTTAATGCACAGTTTTATGGCAACTACGATTTCTCAAAAAATGTGGGATTAATATTTGGTGCAGCCATAAGAAATGTTGGTTTCATCGATGATAAGCCCGACATATATAATAGTGAGATAAAAAAAAAATACAGAAACTATGACTTTGGGCTTCCTGTTGGATTAAAAGTTGGAAACCTGGATAACTTTTTCTTTTATGGCGGATATGAAATTGAATTTCCGTTTCACTATAAAGAAAAAACATTTGTTAGTGGCGAAAAGCAGGATAATAAAATTACCGATTGGTTTTCAAAACGAACTCCGGCTCTTTACCACACTATATTTGCAGGGGTGCAACTTCCGTACGGATTAAATGTTAAAGTAAAATATTACATCTCTAACTTTTTCAACGAAGACTTTTCGCAAACTGTTGATGGAATTCAGGAATTTCCTTATCAGGGAAAAAAAGCCAACATCATCTATTTCTCATTAAGTTTCAACCTGTTTAAAAACTATTCGGTTGATTATCACGAATTGAATAATACCGAACAAGATAGTAATAATGATATTTATTAATTAATATCGTGGGTAAAAACAGCAACAGCCAAACCTCCCGAAGACAAATAGGAGCTTCGTATGTAACCACCATTATTAGCATTACGCTGGTATTGTTTACCTTAGGTTTTTTAGGTTTAATCCTGCTGCAAGCCCGAACCTTATCGCGGTTTATTAAAGAAAATATCGGTTTCGAAATTGTTATCAAAAAAGGGGTTAGAGAAGCCGACATCTTCCGTTTGGAGAAGATACTTGATGCAAAACCCTATGTTAAGTCAACCGAATATATTACTAAAGATGAGGCTGCCGAAAGGCTGAAAACCGCGTTGGGTGATGACTTTATTAGTTTTCTGGGTGAAGAGAATAACCCATTGCTTCCTTCTCTGGAGATCAGATTTAAAGCCGATTGGGCCAGCCCCGACAGCCTGAAGATTATTGAGAAAAATGTATTAAAGAATAAAATTGTAAAAGAGGTTTATTATCATAAATCGCTGGTACATGTTATCAATAAGAATGTCAGCAGGATTGGTTTGATTCTGCTGGCCATCAGTTTGGTACTGATTATTATTTCCATTGCTTTAATAAACAATACCATCCGCCTGGCAGTTTATGCCAAGCGCCATACCATTAAAAGCATGCAACTTGTGGGAGCCACCAATAGTTTTATTCGCAAACCATTTGTAAACCGTAGCATCTTACATGGAGCCTTGAGTGCCCTGATTGCCATTTTATTACTTAGTGGTCTTGCCACTTTAATGAAAGAAAATATCCCCGAGTTAAAATTATTAGAAGATCAGTTTACAACACTACTGCTCTATTTGATTGTTTTTTTAATGGGCATTGGTATTTCAGGTATATCAACATGGATGGCTGTAACCAGATTCTTAAAAACAGGTTCTGATAATTTGTATGGGTAGTGGAATAACTAATCATTTATCAGTCTTATATCACCGACTGTTAAGTACAGTTATTTCATTACTTTTCACAGCAAAATAAATTCCTTTATTTATTTTCAAAGAAATGTAGTTTTTCAAAATTTTTTATGTAATTTTGTAACCATTGTATAATGTTGTATAATATGGTTACAAAAGATTATTATTCACTTGCAGAAGCTGCAAATATTCTGGGTAAAAGCAAGGAAACTCTTAGGAGGTGGGATAGAGATGGAAAATTTGTTGCTGCTCGGGAACCAATCAGTAACTATCGAGTGTATAAAAAAGCGCAATTAAACCTATTTGCAGGTCTTCTTTCTAATGAGTTGGAAGACAATACGGATAATTCCGTTTTATCTAATAACAATTACAATGTTTTAGAGCTATTTGCAGGTGCCGGGGGGCTTGCTTTAGGATTAGAAAAAGCAGGTCTCAAATGCGTTGCATTAAATGAAATTGACAAATGGGCTTGCCAAACACTAAGAAATAACAGACCAAATTGGAATGTTTTGGAAGGAGATGTTAAATCCTTTGATTTTACTACATACAAAGGTAATGTTGAAGTTGTAACAGGAGGGTTTCCTTGTCAATCGTTTAGTTATGCAGGTAAAAGGTTGGGGTTTAATGATGCAAGAGGAACGTTGTTTTACGAATTTGCCAGAGTGGTCAAAGAAGTAAATCCACTTATTTGTATTGGTGAGAATGTTAAGGGTTTATTGTCTCATGACAAAGGAAAGACATTGAAAGGAATGATTTCAATTTTGGATGAGATTGGGTATAGAGTTGCTCCTATAAAAGTATTAAAAGCGATTAATTACAGAGTTCCTCAAAAACGCGAAAGACTTATTTTAGTTGGAATCAGAAAAGATATTGATATTGAATTCAATTATCCTAAACCACATAATAAGATTTATAATTTATCTGATGCTCTAAAAAAAGGAGAGCTTTATGATTGTGATGTCCCTAAATCAAAAGGATCGGAATACCCAAAACACAAAAAAGAAGTTTTGGATTTAATTCCGCCGAAGGGCTACTGGAGAGATTTACCAATAAATATGCAAAAAGATTACATGGGTAAAAGTTTTTATTTAGGCGGCGGAAAAACCGGTATGGCCAGAAGAATTGGTTGGGATGAGCCTAGTTTAACATTAACTTGTAGTCCTGCTCAAAAGCAAACTGAGAGATGCCATCCCGATGAAACCAGACCGTTTACTGTTCGGGAATATGCAAGAATTCAAACTTTTCCGGATAATTGGACATTCGCAGGCTCTATCTCTCAACAATACAAACAAATTGGTAATGCCGTTCCCTGTAACTTAGGTCAAGAAGTTGGATACTCACTAATAAGATTTTTAAATGAATATTATGAAAAGTCGAATAAATCAGAGGTTTTAATCTCTTCAGCTAAAGCAATGTAACCCTTTGTAAAAAAATCTTCTGTATCAATGTTTATTATTAGCAAATCCAAATTAGTGACCAGTTTAGAATAGAATTTAGGGTAACCTGTCAATCTATGCCAAAACTCTTTTCCAACTATTACAGGATGTTCTTTATCAATCAATAAATAATGTTGACTCAATTGATATTTCTCACCATATAACACCCCCACAATTAAATCATTATTATTGAGGTTAATAGAGTTTGTTCTGGCAAGGTTAATAACAGTAGAAAATTTTTTTAGAAGAGGTTTAACATCTTCAGAATTGATTGTGTTTGGCCCGGATTTTAATTGACACCACTTTTTTCTGTTATCCACTTTATCTATAAATTCAATATCCATACCTTTTATCAATGAACCATTTGCTAAACCTAAATCAATAAACATATTTTGAATTCGTGTGCCAAAACTGGTATTAATAGAAGTTCCTAATACACGCGGGTAATATAATGCCTTTGCTATTCCTAGTGGAGTAAAATCATCTTCAAGAATCTTTGACAGGTACTTTACAATTATTGGGTTTATTTTATATGACTTTAGCTTAGAATGATTTTTTAATACGTTTTCCTTGTGATTTTGAAATATCTTTTTCCCAAAATAATCAGTTACTATAGTCAACAATTCTTTTTCTTCCATTTTTCAAAAATAAGAAATCAATTTGACATTTTCTTTATAAAATAATCATTAATCAAAACTACTCCTATTTTTTCCTATTAACTGAAACAATAGTTACTAATATGATTTTACATTTACTGTTTGAATCTACCAACATTAAGCTTTATTATTATTAATCCTATTATTAGTACAAATTCATTACTTTTGAACAAAATTTATTTCGATGAAAGACAACAAGCATAAAAATCAGGATGTAAACGAGCTGTTTGCGTTTCATAAAGAGAATTATAAGTTCCTTTTTCTGGGGCTTATCCTCCTGGCTTTAGGATTTATTTTAATGATTGGTGGCGGATCAGATGACCCCGATGTGTTTAGTGATGCCCTTTTCAACACGCAACGCCTTACCATTGCCCCGTTGTTATTAATAGCCGGGTTTGCTATTGAAGTGTGGGCTGTTTTAAAAAGGCCCTCTGACAATAAATAACCCACCTATCTTTAAAATATGACATGGTTCGAAGCACTTGTCCTTGCTATTGTTGAAGGGCTTACCGAATTTCTTCCCGTATCTTCCACCGGCCACATGATCCTTACCGAAGGTATTATGGGCATGAAAAGTAATGATTTTGTTCAGGCATTTATCATCAACATTCAGTTTGGTGCTATCCTGTCGGTAGTTGTTTTATATTGGAAAAGATTTTTCCAGACAATGAAGTTTTATTACAAACTTTTTGTTGCTTTTTTACCCGCCGCCTTTTTTGGTTTGTTACTGAACGATTACATCGATGCACTGCTTGAAAGTGTTTACGTGGTAGCCGTAATGCTAATCATCGGAGGTGTTATTCTGGTTTTGGTTGATAAATGGTTTGAACACACTTCGGAACACGGTAAAAGCGATGTTACCTATAAAAATGCTTTAGTTATTGGATTGTTTCAGGTGTTGGCTATGATACCGGGAACTTCACGCTCAGCAGCAACTATTATAGGAGGGATGGTCGAAAAAATGAATAAAAAAGCAGCAGCAGAATTTTCCTTCTTCCTGGCAGTTCCTACCATGGTGGCTGCCTCGGGATATAAACTTTTAAAGAATCACGAAGCCATCACTTCCGATAACATCGGAATATTGATTTTTGGTAATGTGGTGGCGTTTATTGTTGCCCTGTTGGCTATCAAATCCTTTATCAACTTTTTAACCAATCACGGATTTAAAGTTTTTGGATATTATCGCATTATTGTGGGAATTATTATTCTGCTTCTCTATTTTCTGGGTGTTGATTTAACCATTTCCTAATGGCTTTTAACTTTATAGAAGGCGAAGTGCTGCTCATTGATAAACCTCTGGAGTGGACTTCATTTGATGTGGTGAACCTCATTCGCTCATTTCTTCGGAAAGTGTATAATCTTAAAAAGTTAAAGGTAGGTCATGCCGGAACCCTCGACCCGTTGGCAACAGGACTGCTTATTATTTGCACAGGGAAAATGACTAAGCGAATTGACGAATATCAGGGAATGGATAAGGTTTATGTAGGTCAACTCAAACTGGGTGCTACTACACCATCTTTTGATAAAGAAACCGAAGAAGACAGCCATTTTAATATTGATACAATTACTGTAGCAGACCTGAACAAGGCAACAGAAAAATTTCTTGGTGAAATTGATCAGGTTCCGCCTATTTATTCAGCCATTAAAATTGATGGAAAACGTGCTTATGAGCATGCCCGGAAACAAGAAAAAAAAGAGATTAAATCGCGAAAAGTAGTTGTACACGATTTCAAGTTATTGAATATTGATTTACCATTGGTGGATTTTTATGTAACAAGCAGTAAAGGAACTTACATCCGTTCACTGGTACGCGACCTGGGCGAAGAACTAAATAACGGAGCTTACCTGACCGCTTTACGGCGAACTCAAATCGGAGAGTTCAACGTTAAAGATGCCTGGTCATTAGATGATTTTAAAGATGCTGTTTTAAAGGAGGTAAATAATGGATAACCACGCCGGGGAAATTATAGTAATTAAGAATACAGGAGAAAAAGCCGTTTTTGAAGTTGAAAAACTAAAGCAGGCTCTGCTCCGTTCAGGTGCCAGCAATGAAGAAGTAAACCTTGTTGTGAACGATGTGACAAGACAGCTGTACAACGGGATTCACACCAGGAAAATCTATCAGATTGCTTATAATATACTTCGTCGGAAATCAAAAAGAACAGCAGGCAGGTATCGGTTAAAACAAGCCATAATGGAGTTGGGGCCATCAGGATATCCTTTTGAAAAGTTCATGGGCAGACTGTTTGAAAACAGGGGTTATCAAACCCGGGTAGGAGAAATTGTTCAGGGAAAATGTGTAACCCACGAGGTAGATGTGATTGCCAACAACGGGCAGGAACAGGTAATGGTTGAATGCAAGTTTCACAGCAACAAAGCGCAGAAAAGTGATGTTAAAGTGTCGCTCTATATTCAGTCGCGATTTTTAGATGTGAAAGCTGCATGGGAGCGAAAAGCTGAGCTAAAGGGCATTAAATTTATTGGAATGATTGCCACCAATACCCGCTTTACGGAAGATGCCCGTGACTTTGCTAACTGTATGGGGCTTCGTATCATCAGCTGGGATTATCCATCGAAAAACAACCTGCGTAACTGGATTGACCAAAGTGGTTATCATCCAATTACCGCATTACAATCGCTACGTAAAAAAGACAAGCAGTTATTACTGGAAAACAACCTGGTACTTTGTCGCGAGTTAGTATCAAATCAGGCTAAAATGCATAACCTGGGATTCAGCCAAAGTATCATTCGGAAGGTAGTGAATGAAGCTGAGAAACTAATCTCTTAAAACGAAATGAAGTAACTTATTGCCAAGTTATACAATGAAGTTGTTTTAACGTTAACTTGCTGGTTATAACAGTAAAATAGTTAAACTGACTGTTCAAAAAGTAATTTTTAATTATATTATCAGCCTGAGCGTCGTTGTCACTCTGAGCGGAGTCGAAGAGTGATACAACCTTTCCGGTCTCCACCCCGCAAGGCCTTGCCCGACCGAAAAGGTTTGCTTTTCGCCTCCGCGGTTTATCTCACTATTAAAACACGAAGTTGCCACTCCTGTCATTTCAAGGGAGACACGACCTTTACTTTCTCCGTCATTCCGACGACGAAGGAGGAGGAATCCCCTACTATGAACGACTTCCTCTCACACGTCATTTCGAGGGAGGTACGACCGGGAAATCCCCTGCAATAAACGACCAACTCTCTTTTGTTTTAGAGACAGACTGATACATGGGAGATTCCTCGTCGCTCCCCGAAAGCTTTCGGGTTCGCTTCCCTCGGAATGACGATGGGTTGTGCGGAAGGGACAAACGTGCGCAGGATTGCCACTCTGAGCGGAGTCGAAGCGGTTGTCACGCTGAGCGGAGTCGAAGCGTGATACATTCTTCAACTACCTGCCTGTCGGCAAGGCAGACGCTCCGAATCAAGTTCAGAGAGTTTTTATTAAAGACCTCTATTTTCCCGCGAAAAAATCGTTAGAATTTTATTATTTGATA
>Ga0256913_10000748_pt1 | contig 16841 bp, 13 predicted proteins | sample Axial_MatmetaG_FD_185970 | JGI IMG/M metagenome (GOLD analysis project Ga0256913, IMG submission 185970) | Deep-sea worm associated microbial mat communities from Axial Seamount, Juan de Fuca Ridge, Pacific Ocean - Axial_Mat | ecosystem: Environmental > Aquatic > Marine > Oceanic > Microbial...
ATCGCCGTGGTCGCCAAGCGCAGCGGTTATGTCGAGTATGTCGATTCGGCCAAGGTCGTGGTCCGCCACGAGGGCGACGACTTCGGGGTCGACATCTATCCGCTGGCCAAGTTCATGCGTTCCAACCAGAACACCTGCTTCAACCACATTCCGCTGGTCAAGAGCGGGACCTTCGTCGAGGCCGGCGAGATCCTTGCCGACGGCCCCTCGATGGATCACGGCGAACTCGCCCTCGGCCAGAACGTCAAGGTCGCCTTCATGCCGTGGGGCGGCTACAACTTCGAGGATTCGATCCTGATCAACGAACGCCTCATCAAGGACGACAAGTTCACCTCGATCCACATCGAGGTCTGCGAGGTCGTGGCCCGCGACACCAAGCTCGGACCCGAGGAGATCACCCGCGACATTCCCAACGTCGGTGACGAGGGCCTGGCCCATCTCGACGCCAACGGCATCGTTCATATCGGCGCCCACGTGGCTCCCGGCGACATTCTCGTCGGCAAGATCACCCCGAAGGGAGAAACCCAGCTCTCCCCCGAGGAGAAGCTGCTGCGGGCAATCTTCGGCGAGAAGGCGGGCGAAGTACGCGACACCTCGCTGCGGGTCTCGCCCGGCATCAAAGGCGTGGTGATCGGTACCAAGATCTTCTCCCGCAAGGGCTACGGCGGCGACAACGGAGCCGACGAGCGCGAGGTTGACATTGCCCAGGTCAGGCAGGAGGCCGAAGAGGAACTGGCCTTTATCCGCCGCAGCGTTATCGGCAAGCTGCGGGAGCTGCTGGTCGGCCAGACCCTGGCCACCGACCTCAAGGACGCCGATGAGAACCTGGTGCTTGCCGCCGGGACCAGGCTGACCGAGGAGTCGGCGCTCAAGGTCACATTGCGGATGGCGGCCAATCTGGTGCTCGAAGGGGCCCCCGAGGTCGAGGAGCAGGTGGCCCGGCTGGTCGACTATCTCGAGAGTGAGAACCGGCGGGTCGAGGCTTCGGTCGAAGAAAAGATCGAGACCCTGCACCGCGGCGATGAGCTGCCTCCCGGGGTCAACCAGATGATCAAGGTCTACATCGCCATCAAGCGCAAGCTTTCGGTCGGCGACAAGATGTCGGGCCGCCACGGCAACAAGGGCGTTCTCTCGCGCATCGTGCCGGAGGAGGATATGCCCTATCTCGCCGACGGCTCGACCGTCGATATCGTTTTGAACCCCCTCGGGGTGCCCTCACGGATGAACGTCGGCCAGGTGCTCGAAACCCATCTCGGCTGGGCCGCCCAGGAACTCGGCCGGCAGATCGAGGGGATGATCGAGCAGGAGTACGGTCCCAAGGCCCTGCGCGAGAAGCTCCAGGATGTTTTCGTGCACGACCGCAACTCCCGGGAGTGGCTCGAGCAGGCCGGCGATGAAGAGGTTCTGGAGCAGGCCCGCAAACTCTCCCCCTATGTGCCGATGGCGACCCCGGTTTTCGACGGGGTCGGCGAGGAGCGCATCAAGGAGTGCCTCGAGAAGGCCGGCCTGCCTCGCTCGGGCCAGGTCACGCTTCACGACGGGCGCACCGGCGAGCCTTTCGAACGGCCGGTGACGGTCGGTTACATGTATATTCTGAAACTGCATCATCTGGTCGATGACAAGATGCACGCCCGTTCGATCGGGCCCTACTCGCTGGTTACCCAGCAGCCTTTGGGCGGTAAAGCCCAGTTCGGTGGACAGCGGCTTGGGGAGATGGAGGTCTGGGCCCTGGAGGCCTACGGCGCCGCCTACTCCCTGCAGGAGTTTCTGACCGTCAAGTCGGACGACGTTGCCGGGCGGACCCGGATGTACGAGGCCATTGTCAAAGGCAAGTACACCCTTGAATCGGGTCTGCCGGAGTCTTTCAATGTCCTGGTCAAGGAACTCCAGAGCCTCTGCCTGGATATCGAGCTGGAGGAGGATAAATCATGAGAGATGTCTTGAGTTTTTTTCAGAAACCCAAGGATGCTTTGAACTTCAACGCCCTGCGCATCCGCCTGGCCTCGCCCGAGAAGATCCGCAGCTGGTCGTTCGGCGAGGTCAAGAAGCCCGAAACCGTCAACTACCGGACCTTCAAGCCGGAGCGCGACGGCCTCTTCTGCGCCAAGATCTTTGGCCCGGTCAAGGACTTCGAGTGCAACTGCGGCAAATACAAGCGCATGAAGCACCGCGGCATCGTCTGCGAAAAGTGCGGCGTCGAGGTCATCCAGTCGAAGGTCCGCCGGGTCCGCATGGGCCATATTGAGCTGGCCTCGCCGGTGGCCCACATCTGGTTTCTGAAGAGCCTGCCGAGCCGCATCGCCCTGCTTCTCGACAAGACCCTGAAGGATGTCGAGCGCATCCTCTATTTCGAGAACTATGTGGTACTCGATCCGGGCCCGGCCGAAGAGGTGTCCAAGGGCCAGCTGATCACCGAGGACGAATACCTCCAGCTCGCCGAGAAGTACGGCGAGGAGCTGCGCTGCGGAATCGGCGCCGAGGCGGTCAAGGAGATGCTCGAGAATATCGATCTCGAGGCCGAGCGGGTCAGACTCCGGATGGAGATGAGCGAGACCGGCTCCGAAGCCAAGAAGAAGAAGATCGCGAAAAGGCTCAAGGTGATCGACGATTTCCGCAAGTCGGGCAACCGGCCGGAGTGGATGATCATGGATGTCATCCCGGTCCTGCCGCCCGATCTGCGGCCCCTGGTGCCGCTCGACGGCGGCCGTTTCGCGACCTCCGATCTCAACGATCTCTACCGCCGCGTCATCAACCGCAACAACCGTCTCAAGCGCCTGATCGAGCTCAAGGCCCCGGGGATCATCATCTGCAACGAAAAGCGGATGCTCCAGGAGTCGGTTGACGCCCTCTTTGACAACGGCCGCCGCGGCCGGGCCATCAGCGGCGCCAACAAGCGGCCGCTGAAATCCCTGAGCGACATGCTCAAGGGCAAGCAGGGCCGCTTCCGCCAGAACCTGCTCGGCAAGCGGGTCGACTACTCGGGCCGTTCGGTCATCGTTGTTGGCCCCGAACTCCGTCTCCACCAGTGCGGGCTGCCGAAGAAGATGGCCCTGGAGCTGTTCAAGCCCTTTATCTACAACAAGCTTCTCGACCGCGGCTACGTCACCACGATCAAGAGCGCCAAGAAGATGGTCGAGCAGGAGAAGTCGGAGGTCTGGGATCTCCTCGAAGAGGTCATCACCGAACATCCGGTGCTGCTGAACCGGGCCCCGACCCTGCATCGGCTCGGCATCCAGGCCTTTGAGCCGGTCCTGACCGAGGGCAAGGCGATTCGCCTCCACCCGCTGGTCTGCAGCGCCTACAACGCCGACTTCGACGGCGACCAGATGGCGGTCCACGTGCCGCTGACCATCGAGGCCCAGACCGAGGCCCGGGTTCTGATGATGTCGACCAACAACATCCTCTCGCCGGCCAACGGCCAGCCGGTCATCATCCCGACCCAGGATATCGTTCTGGGAATCTACTGGCTGACCCGGGACCGGCCCTTCGCCCTGGGCACCGGCAAGACCTTCAGCTCGCCCGACGAGGTCCGCATGGCCTACGATGCCGGCAGCGTTCATCTCCAGGCCGTGATCAAGGTGATGATCGACAGCGAACTGGTCGAAACCACGGTCGGCCGGGTGCTGCTTTCCGAGATCGTGCCGGTCGAGATCCCCTTCTCGACCTACAACGAGACCCTGACCAAGAAGTCGATCTCGCGGCTGTTCGAGAAGATCTACCTGGTGGCCGGAGACAAGAAATCGGTGATCTTCGCCGACCGGATCAAGGACATGGGCTACAAGTTTGCGACCCAGGCCTCGATTTCGATCGGCATCGACGATCTCGAGATTCCCGAGGCCAAGACCGAGCTCATCGAGGAGGCCTACGAGAAGGTGCGCGAGATCGAGCAGCAGATCAACCAGGGTCTGATCACCTCGGGCGAGCGCTACAACAAGCTCGTCGACATCTGGTCGAAGACCACCGACCTGGTCGCCAACGAGATGATGAAGACGATCAGCAAGGAGATCATCAAGGACCAGGAGGGCAACGAACGGGAGATCAAGTCCTTCAACTCGGTCTACATGATGGCCGATTCCGGGGCCCGTGGTTCGCAGCAGCAGATCCGCCAGCTGGCCGGGATGCGCGGCCTGATGGCCAAGCCTTCGGGCGAGATCATCGAAAACCCGATCATCGCCAACTTCCGCGAAGGGCTCAATGTTCTGCAGTACTTCGTCTCGACCCACGGCGCCCGCAAGGGGCTGGCCGATACCGCGTTGAAGACCGCGAACTCCGGTTACCTGACCCGGCGGCTGGTCGATGTCGCCCAGGATGCGGTGGTCTCCGAAATCGACTGCGGCACCCTCGACGGAATCTACGTTACGGCCCTGACCGAGGGCGGCGAGGTGATCGAGAATGTCGCCTCCCGGGTGCTCGGCCGGGTCGCCCAGGACGATGTCATATCGCCGCTGACCGGCGAGGTGATCGTCGAGGCCGACCAGGAGATTACCGAGGAGCTGGCCGAAAAGATCGATCAATCCGGCATCGACCGGGTGCTGATCCGTTCGGTTTTGACCTGCCAGTCGAAACAGGGGATCTGCTCTCTCTGCTACGGGCGCGACCTGGCCCGCGGCCGACTCGTCAACATCGGCGAATCGGTCGGCGTGATCGCCGCCCAGTCGATCGGCGAGCCCGGCACCCAGCTCACCATGCGGACCTTCCACATCGGCGGGACCGCATCGAGTGCGGTCGAGCAGTCTGCGCTCGAAGCCCGGCTCGGCGGCCGGGTCGAGTTCATCAAGCTCGATACGGTCCGCAACCGCGACGGCAAGCTGGTGGTTATGAACCGCAACGGTGAGATCGCGGTGGTCGACGCCGACGGCAACATCCGCGAACGCAACAAGGTGGTTTTCGGCTCGATCCTCCATGTCGAGGAGGGTGCCGAGATCAAGCCCGGCCAGCTTCTGGCCGAGTGGGACCCCTTCTCGATTCCGACGATTTCGGCGGTTAGCGGCCGGGTCAAGTACGGTGATCTGATCGAAGGCGTGACCGTGGCCGAACAGGTCGATCCCCAGACCGGGTTGTCGCGTAACGTGGTCGTCGAGTCGCGGAACTCCGATCTTCGGCCGCGGCTCTCGATCAAGGATGAAAACAACCGCACGATCAAGCTCGAGGGCCGGGGCGACGCCCGCTACTACTTTATCCCGGGCGTTCACATCATGGTTTCCGACGGGGAAGAGGTTCAGGCCGGTGACATCATCGCCACCAAGCCCCGGGATACGACCAAGACCAAGGACATCACCGGTGGTCTGCCCCGGGTCCAGGAGCTGTTCGAGGCCCGCCGGCCCAAGGATCCGGCGGTTATCGCCGAGATCAGCGGGATCGTTTCGCTGGGCAAGATGACCAAGGGCAAGCAGAAGGTGATCATTGCCCCGGAGATCGGCGAACCGGTCGAACAGCTGATTCCCAAGGGCAAGTATCTGATCGTCCACGAAGAGGACATGGTCACGGCCGGCGAACCGCTGGTCGACGGCCCGGTCGATCCCCACGACATCCTGCGAATCCTCGGGGTCAAGGAGCTGGCCAAGTATATCGTCAACGAGGTCCAGGAGGTCTACCGGCTCCAGGGGGTCGGAATCAACGACAAGCATATCGAGGTCATCGTCCGTCAGATGCTGCGGCGGATCCGCGTCGTCGATGCCGGGGATACCGCCTTCCTCGTCGACGAGAGCGTCGAAAAGCATCTCTTCGAAGAGGAGAACCAGCGGGTCATGGCCGAAGGCCTCAAGCCGGCGGTCGGCGAACCTCTCTTCCTCGGGATCACCAAGGCTTCGCTGAGTACCGAAAGCTTCATCTCGGCGGCCTCGTTCCAGGAGACCACCAAGGTTCTGACCCAGGCCAGCGTCGCCGGCAAGGTCGACCGGCTGGTCGGTCTCAAGGAGAATGTCATCATGGGCCGGCTGATTCCGGCCGGTTCCGGCCAGCGCTGTTTCCGTGACCTCAAGGTCGGCATGAGCGACGAGGATGCCGAATTGATTCGCCAGCGTCTCGCTGCAGCCGCCGCCGAGGCCGACGAGGCCGCGCTGCTGGTCAGCGAGGCCCAGGCCGCGGAAGCCGGAGAGACCGCGGCTCCGGCCCCGGTCGCGGAGACCGAAGAGACCGAATAAGTGACCCGCCGGCAACCGCTATACCGAGTGCTCGATGCCAACCTCAACCGCCTGCGGGAAGGCTTGCGGGTGCTCGAGGATTATCAGCGCCTGGTCCGGGACGAGGCCGGCTGCGGCCGGATAAAGGCTTTGCGCCACCGCCTGCGGGAGCTGGTCGATGAACCGCTTCAGAGAGAATGTCTGGCGGCCCGCCGGGCCGGTTCCGATGTCGGGGCCGCCGGCCAGACCCTCAGCGAGGCCACCCGGTCCGGAGCTCTGGATCTGCTCAAGGCCAACTGCAAGCGGACCCAGGAAGCGGCCCGGGTGCTCGAAGAGTACGGCAAGCTGCTGCCCGGCGAGGAGTTCTCCCGGGGTATCAAGGAGCTGCGTTTTGCTCTCTATGAGCTCGAGCAGGAGCTCCTGAGCGGGCGCCGGGCCAAGGTTCGGCGCTGGTTCGGATGGGCCCCGGAAGCACCTGCAAAAGCGGCCGCCGCCTTCTACCTCGTGGTCGACGAAAAGTTTTATACCGGCAGCGATCTGCTGGCCGATCTCGGCCGGATCCTGGCTGCCGGAGTCGATATTCTCCAGTGGCGCCAGAAGGAGGGCAGCGATGCCGACTTTCTGGCCCAAGCGGCCCGGGTAAGAGAACTCTGCCGGGAGTTTCAGACCCCTTTCGTGGTCAACGACCGGCCCGATATCGCCCTGCTGGTGGAGGCCGACGGCCTCCACCTCGGCCAGAACGATCTGCCGCTTGCCGCCGCCCGCCGGCTGGTCGGTCCGGAGATGCCGATCGGCCGCTCCACCCACTCCCTGGTCCAGGCCCTGCAGGCGGTCGAGGAGGGCGCCGACTATCTCGGTTTCGGCCCGATTTTCGCAACCCCCAGCAAGGCCCGGCCCGATCCCACCGTGGGCCTCGACGGACTTGTCGAGATGCTCGGGCAGGTCGAGCTTCCGGTGGTCGCCATCGGCGGCCTCGACCGGGACAACCTGGCCGGCGTGGTCAAGCCGAGCCGGGTGCCGGCGGTTGCCGTCATCCGGGCGGTGCTGGCTGCGGCCGATCCGGCCCGGGCGGTGCGGGAGCTGCGTTCCCGGCTGGCCTACTGACGGGGCCTGCCGGGCGAAGAAACCTTCAGGCTCCCGCAAAAAGAAACTTATTTGAATCCTCCAGCCAATTCTTAAGGTAGTTTATGACCCAGATGCTTGCCGCCCGTCGGGGCGAGATCACTCCAGCCATGGAACAGGTGCTGGCCGCCGAAAATATTACCACCACCGACCTGCTGGCCGGGGTTGCGGCCGGGACCATTGCGATTCCCGCCAACCGCAATCACCGGGAACTTCAGGCCTACGGTATCGGCAAGGGCCTCAAGGTCAAGATCAACGCCAACATCGGAACCTCGACGGACGCCTCCAACCTTGACGGAGAGCTTGAAAAACTCAAGGTCGCGGTCGCCTATGGGGCCCACGCGGTGATGGATCTGAGCACCGGCGGCGACCTCGAAGAGGTCATGAAGGCGATCCTCGCTAACTGCCCGGTGCCGCTCGGGACCGTACCGATCTACCGCGTCGCCCAGGAAGGGGTGGCCCGGCACGGCTTCTTCGGCGATGTCACGGTCGACGAGATGTTTGCCGTGATCGAACGCCAGGCTCAGCTCGGGGTCGATTTCATGACCATCCACTGCGGCGTCAACCAGCGCACCCTGGAGAGCCTCAAGGAGTGCGGCCGGGTGACCGACGTGGTCAGCCGGGGCGGAGCCTTCATGGTCGAATGGATGGTTTACAACGAAAAGGAGAATCCTTTTTACGAGTACTACGACCGCCTGCTCGAGATCGCTCTGGAGTACGATGTCACCCTGAGTCTCGGTGACGGGTTGCGGCCCGGCTGTCTCGCCGACGCCTCCGACCGGCCCCAGCTCCAGGAGCTGATTTTCCTGGGCGAACTCACCGACCGGGCCCGCAAGGCCGGGGTCCAGGTGATGATCGAGGGTCCGGGCCATGTTCCGCTCAACCAGATTGCGACCAACATGCAGATCCAGAAAAGCATCTGCCGGGAGGCCCCGTTCTATGTTCTCGGGCCGCTGGTTACCGACATCGCCCCGGGCTACGACCACATCACGGCCGCCATCGGCGGAGCCGTGGCGGCTGCCGCCGGGGCCGATTTTCTCTGCTACGTGACCCCGTCCGAACACCTCTGCCTGCCGACCGTCGAGGATGTCCGGGAGGGGGTCGTCGCCTCGCTGATCGCGGCCCACGCCGGCGATATCGCCCGGGGCCTGCCCGGGGCCCTGGAGTGGGACCGGCAGATGGCCGAGAAGAGAAAACAGCTCGACTGGCAGGGCCAGATCGAACTCGCCATCGACCCGGAAAAAGCCCGTTCCCGCCGCCGGGAGAGCCTACCGGCCGACGAGGAGGTCTGTTCCATGTGCGGCGAGTTCTGCGCCATCAAGAAGGTTGACGCCTATCTCCATCCGGAGAAGGCCGCATCCTGAGCAACCGATAGAGAAAATTGCCCTTCATCCCGGAGGTTTTCGGGGAGGGCGGAAGCAATCTTTGCGTTATCCAAGGAAAAGATATGAAACCTCTCGATTTTACCAAACTCGATGGTCTGATTACCGCGGTCGCCCAGGACTGGCAGACCGGTGAAGTGCTGATGCTGGCCTTTATGAACGAAGAGGCCTGGGCCGAAACCGTAAAGACCCGGCGGGCGGTCTATTTCAGCCGCAGCCGGCAGCGTCTCTGGCGCAAGGGCGAGGAGTCCGGCAACGTGCAGCTGGTCAAGGAGATTCTTGTCGACTGCGACCGCGATGCCGTGGTCCTCAAGGTTGAGCAGATCGGCGGCGCCGCCTGCCACGTCGGCTACAACAGCTGCTTCTACACCCGGATTGAAGAGGACGGCAGCGAAAAGATCATCAAGGACGAGAAGGTTTTCGACCCGGAGAAGGTCTACGGCAAGAAGTAGCCGGGCGGTGCCGGGGAAAGTCCCCCGGGCTGAAATCCCGGGTTTCAGGCCACGGAATACAGGGAAGCCGCGGAAACCTCATTACGGTTTTCCGCGGCAGAATTACAAGCTCTTGAAGGTAGAGAAATCATGAAACTGAGAATCGGTATTCCCAAAGGGTCGCTGCAGGATGCGACGATCGAACTTTTCAAGAACGCGGGCTACAAGATTACGGCCCGGTCGCGTTCCTATTTTCCGAGCATCGACGATCCCGAGATCGAGTGCATGCTGATCCGGGCCCAGGAGATGGCCCGCTATGTCGAAAGCGGAATCCTCGACATCGGCATCACCGGTCACGACTGGGTCGTTGAAAACGGCTCCGATGTGCTCGAGCTGGCCGAGCTTCAGTACGCCAAGGCGACCTTCAACAAGGTGCGCTGGGTGCTGGCCGCCAAGCAGGGCAGCGGGATCACCTCGGTCAAGGATCTAGAGGGCAAGACGATCGCCACCGAGGTCGTCAATCTCTCGAAGAAGTATCTTGCCGACCACGGGGTCAAGGCCAAGGTCGAGTACTCCTACGGCGCCACCGAGGTCAAGGTGCCGCATCTTGCCGATGCGATCATCGAGATCACCGAGACCGGCTCTTCGCTGCGGGCCAACAATCTGGAAATCATCGACACCGTGCTCGAGACCACGACCGTGCTGATCGCCAACCACGAGGTCGTCAGGGATGAGTGGAAGAAGGCCAAGATCGACCGCCTGATCATGCTGCTGCAGAGCGCGCTCGAAGCCCGCAACCGGGTCGGGATCATGTTCAACATCGAGCGTTCCCGTCTCGACGAGGCGGTCAAGCTTCTGCCCCCGACCAAGGTGCCGACGGTTTCGAGCCTGCTCGATGACAACTGGGTCGATCTTCTGGTGATTCTGCGCAAATCGGTGGTCCGGGATATTATTCCCCGGCTCAAGGAGCTCGGAGCCCGGGGGATCCTCGAATTTCCCCTGAGCAAGTTTATCGAATAGCAAGTTTATCGAGTAGGCCGGGCCCGGAAAAGAACTTGACAGCCGCGGCCTTTTCTGGTACCTGCTCCTTTCCTTTGAAAACTGTTTCGGGCCGCCAGGTCGGCCTGGACAAGAGAGTATTTTATAAACTGGATATAAGATAGCAACGGTAAGGCAAAGTAAAACATTCATATGCGAGGCGCCGGCAGGCTGACGAAGGCTTGCCGGGAACGACGCAGATGGGCATTTTACGAAGCCGTCATTATTTGGAGGATAGATTTTGGCCAACCATAGATCAGCCCTGAAAAGGATCAGACAGAATGAGAAGCGGCGCCAGCGCAACCGCCAGGTCCGTTCGCAGTTGAAGACCGTATTGAAGAAGTTCTACAGCGCCGTCGACGGCAAGAGCGAGGGGGTCGATCTCAGCGAGATCCACCGCTCCACCGTCTCTTCGATCGACCGGGCCGCCACCAAGGGTGTTCTGCACAAGCGTACCGCCGCCCGCAAGATCTCGCGGATCACCAGCTACCTGCAGAAGTCGCAGTCGCCCACGGCCTAGAACGATCATTTGCGCACCGTCGCCCGGCTCCGGTCAAACCAACCGGCCGCCGGCGGTGACGACGAAATTGAAAAAGGCATCATCCCCATCTCGGGGATGATGCCTTTTTTGTTTTTGTGGATAGGAAAAGATCTTTTGGCCGGCGGACCGACGGACTATTCCGGGGTGGCGTTGAGCCGGACCATGGCCTTGTAGAGGGTCGGTACGCCGCCGCCGATCCGGCCGAACCATTTCTCGTAGATCTTCATGATCTCCTGGGAGCGGTAGAGGTCGGAGAGCACCCGGTCCGCGGCCAGCCGGAAATCGGCGTCGTTGCGGCGCAGGGCCAGGGCGAAGGGTTCGAAGGAGTAGAGGTTGGGCAGCAGGGAGAACCTTTGCGGCTGGTTGGATCCGAGGATCAGGCCGATGAGGACCACCTGGTCGGCGGTGAAGGCGTCGATCCGGCCCTTGAGCAGGGCCTTCATGGCCTCGTCGGTCGAGGCGAGCGGCACGATCTCGGCCTTGGCTCCGGTTTTTTTCAGCATCTCCTGGAGATGGTCGATGGTCGTCGTATTCTTGACCACTCCGAGCTTTTTCCCGTCGAAATTGTTGATCAGCTTTTTGCCTTTCAGGGTCATGAAGCCGGCCCCGGTGACGAAGGTCAGCTGGGTGAAGTCGACGATTTCGGAGCGGGTGAGGGTCTTGGTCGTAGCCCCGCAGAGCAGGTCGATGCGGTTGTCGATCAGGGCCTGGAAACGGTTGGCGGCGGTCACCGGGATATATTCAACCTTGATCTTTTTCCCGAGCCTGGTCCCGATGTCGGCGGCAATGCGTTTGCCGAGATCGATCGAGTAGCCGTCGGCCTGACCATCCTGGTTGAGAAAGGAGATCGGAGGTTGCGCCTGGCGGTAGCCGATCCGGATCTTGCCGGTTTCCTGGACCTGCTTGAGGGTTCCGGTCAGTTCCCGCGCGGCCAGCGGGCTGGCGGTGAAAAGCAGCAGGAGAGAGATAATCAACAATCTTTTCATGGCTTGTTCCTTTCTCGCAGAGGGTTGCAGGTTTGCGGTCGGCCGGTTCCGGACTCCGGGGACTATTTCAGGACGACCTGGTAAAATCTTTTCTTGCCGGCCTTGATGATCAGCCTGTCGTTGCTGAAGTCGGCTTCGCTGACGGGCCGGTCGGCGCTGATGCGGGCTTCGTTCAGGTAGGCGCCGCCCTGATCGATCAGGCGCCGGACCTGGCCCTTGGATTTGGCCAGCCCGGCCAGGATAAAGAGATCGACGAGGTTGATTCCCGCGGCCAGCCGGCTGCGTTCGAGCTCCAGGGTCGGCAGCTCGGCCGTGGCTGCGGCCGCCACCTCCCGGATCCGCGAGGTGGTCGGAATCCGGTTTTCGGGATCGGCGCAGCCGAAGCGGCTGACGGCGGTCTGGTAGGCCCGGGCTGCGGCCGCGTGGCCGTGGACCAGGGCCGTGACCTCGTAGGCGAGGATCTCCTTGGCGCGGTTGATGCCCCGGTCGGCAAACTGGGCCAGGGCTGTGATTTCATCCCCTGGCAGGAAGGTGAAAAAGCGCAGCAGCTTTTCGATTTCGCTGTCTTCGCAGTTGCGCCAGAACTGGTAGAAGTCGAGCACCGGGGTTCTTTCAGCCGCCAGCCAGACGGCTCCGCCGGCGGTTTTGCCGAACTTCTCGCCGTTGGCCGTGGTCAGCAGCGGAAAGGTGACGCCGAAGGACTCCCTGGCCTGGATCCGGCGGATCAGGTCGATGCCGGCGACGATGTTGCCCCACTGGTCCTGGCCGCCCATCTGCAGGCGGCAGTCCTGATCCCGGCAGAGGACATGGAAGTCGTAGGCCTGGAGCAGCATGTAGTTGAACTCGATGAACGAGAGCCCGCTTTCCAGGCGCTGGCGGTAGGATTCGGCGGTCAGCATCCGGTTGACCGAAAAGTGGCGGCCGATCTCACGCAGGAAATCGACATATCTCAGCTCGGCGAGCCAGTCGGCGTTGTTGATCAGGCGGCAGCCGCCCTCGCTGAAATCGAGAAAGCGGGCCAGCTGGGCGGCGATGCCGCGGCCGTTTTCCTCGATCTGTTCCGGGGTCAGCATCTTGCGCATCTCGGTCTTGCCGCTGGGGTCGCCGACCATCGCCGTACCCCCGCCCAGAATCGCGATCGGCCGGTGGCCGGCGCGCTGGAAGTGCATCATCACGATGATCGGGATCAGGCTGCCGACATGAAGGCTGTCGGCGGTCGGATCGAAACCGATGTAGAAGGTCTGGGGGCCGCTGTCCAGCAGTTCGGCCAGTCCCTTGCGGTCGGTGCACTGATAGATCAGTCCCCGGGCCTCGAGTTCGTTCAAAACCTGGCTGCTCATCTTCACCTAGTCCATCATCAGAATCTGCTGGGCCTGGCGCAGGCGCTGGTTGCCCTCCTGGAAGAGCTGCATCGCTTCCTGGATCTTGGCTACGACCTCGTCGTGACCCTCTTCCCGGGCCTGCAGGGCCCACTTCTTGTAGTCGGTCTGGTGGGATTCGTTGTGTTCGATCCAGTGGCCCAGCAGCAGGTTCAGCTTGTCGGTGAAACCCATCGTATCCTGGTGGTCGTGGCCGGAACAGCTCTGGCATTGTCCGTGATTGCTGCAGGGGCCGTGGTCGTGATGTTCATGCATGGTCTTACTCCTTCTTCTGTTTCTGGTTCTGGGGGTCGACGATTTTCAGGTATGAGCCCCCGCTTTCCGGGCCTTCGCGGAGGCGGTCGATGCGACGGATGTACTGGTGCGGGACGGAGATCGATTCCACCCCGTTGAACTCCTTGCGCAGGGCCTCCTCTTCCGGCGAGACGATAAGCCGGCCGACATCGTCGAAGATGATCTCGGAGATCTCGATGAAGCCGAAGAATTCGGATTCGCGGACTTTCCGGGCGAGCAGCGAATAGTGGCGCTCCCCGCTCTGAAAGCGGACCCGGAAGATGGTTTTGCTCATTCAATGCCTGCAACGGTGCATTCCGGCCGGAGCCCGGCGGCACCGGAAAGATTTTTACTTTTTACCGCGCAGCAGACCGGTGATCCGGTCGAGCAGGCCGCTTTTTTTCTTGCCGCCGCCCTGGTTCTTGCCGCTCTGCGGCGCTTTGGCCGGGGCCGGGGCCGGTTTCGTGGCTTTGGCCGGGGCGCTCTGCGGCGGGGCCGCATCTCCGCCGGGCTTGCGGCGCGGCCGGCGCCGGCGCTGGCCGGATTTCTGATCGCCGGATTTCTGGTCGGCCGGTTTCGAACTGTCCGGCGACTTGCGGCCCGTCCCGGCCGCGGCCTTTTCCGGGGTCTGTTCCCGGTTGGGCCGTTTCCGGCGCCGGTTACCCCCGCCCGCCTGCTCGCTGCTGCCGCTGTCTGAGCCTTTGGGTTTTCGTTCTCCCGACCGGGTCCGGGAGTTCCGGTCGCCGCTGCGGCCGCGTCCGTCGCTGCGGCCGCCGCTGCGGGAGGAGCGGCCGCGGGACGAGCCCCGGTCGCGGTCGCCGGAACGGCTCTCCGGCCGTCGGGCCGGGCGTTTGAAGTCGCGTTCGAAATCCTTCTCTTCGGCCCACACGACCGGAATCTTGTAGCCGATCAGCTTTTCGATCGGCTCGAGGTAGAAGGCGTCCTCTTCGCCGGCCAGGGCGATGGCGGTGCCGGAAGCCCCGATCCGGGCGGTGCGGCCGATGCGGTGGACGTAATCCTCGGGATCCTGGGGCAGGTCGAAGTTGAAGACGTGGGTCACCGCCTCGATATGGAGGCCGCGGGAGGCGACATCGGTGGCGATCAGGAAGTTCAGCTTGTGATCTTTGAAACGTTCCAGGGTCGCCTGGCGCTTCTTCTGGGGCACGTCGCCGGTCAGGCAGGCGGCGGCGTAGCCGTTGGCCTTCAGGTAGCCCTCGAGGCGTTCGGCCATGCGCTTGGTATTGGTGAAGATCAGGCTGCGCTCGGGCTTTTCCAGCTTGAGAATGCCAAAAAGCAGGGCCAGCTTCTCATCCTTGCCGACATGGTAGAGGGTCTGCTTGATCTTGTCGACGGTGATCTGTTCGGGATTGATGTTGACCGCTTCGCTGATATTGAGGTGCTCGTAGGCGAGCTCCATGACCTTGGCTGAGAGGGTCGCCGAAAAGAGCAGCGACTGGCGTTTTTCGGCCGGGGTGCAGCGCCGGAGCAGCCAGCGGACGTCGGGAATGAAGCCCATGTCGAACATCCGGTCGGCCTCGTCGATGACCAGGACCTCGATCTCCCGCAGCGAGATGACTCCCTGTTTCTGGTAGTCGATGAGCCGGCCCGGGGTGGCAACGATGACGTCGGCCTGGTCGTCGACCAGGATCCGGCGCTGTTTGTCGTAGTCGACGCCGCCGTAGATGGTCTGGAAACGGATGCCGGCCGGCCGGGCCAGGATCTCGGCCTCGCGGCCGATCTGGACCACCAGCTCTCGGGTCGGAGCCAGGATCAGCGCCCGCGGCTGGGCCGTGCCCTCGCTGCTGCGCCGGTCTTTCTTCTTGTTTCCCGACTCGACCAGCCGGGTCAGCAGGGTGATGAGGAAGGTTGCGGTTTTGCCGGTTCCGGTCTGGGACTGGGCGGCGATGTCTTCGTCTTTCAGGGCCCGGGGCAGGACCTCCTTCTGGACCGGGGTACAGAACTCGTAGCCGGCTTCGCGGATTCCTTCGAGAACGATTTCGGGGATATCTAACTGATCAAAACGGGTGTCGCTGAAAACTTGCTGTTGCACGATAGATTTTTTTCCTTGTATTGCGGATTGTTTGAAGTTGTTTCTCGGGTTTTTATATGCGGCGGCTTAATAGCAGTTAATGCCTGAAAATTCAAACTATTAATTTGTTTTCCCGGGGTTTCTTCCGGGTTGCCGGGGCCCGGCCGGGTTATGGTTGAGAATCCGGTCGGCTCGGGCCAGGTCGTCGGGGGAGTTGATATTGAGGAAAGCGGTTTCCGGATAGAGCCCGGGATGGTCGGCGCAGAGGACGGTCCGGACCCGGACTGCGGGGAAGAAGTCCTTGATTTTATAGTTCTTTGCGGCGAGCTGGCGGGTGACGGCCGGCAGGCAGCGGCGGTGGTAGAGGGCGGCCAGGGGCTGGAGGCCGTCGGGGGAGCGGGGGATGACGATGTCGGCGTTCTCCCGCTCCTGCCAGAGATGAATGAGGGCCGGGGCCGCGATAAAAGGCATGTCGCCGGCAACCACCAGGAGCCAGGGATGGCGGGCGGCCGCAAGACAGCTGGCGATAGCCCCCAGCGGTCCCTGGCCGGTTTTTTGATCGGGGACGACGCGGACCCCGGCCTTTTCGGCCAGGGTGTTGCTGCTGATCAGCACCTCGTCGCAGAAACCCTCCAGGAGCCGGACCAGCCGGTCCCGGAGGCGGTCGGGTCCGAGCCGGATCTCGGTCTTGTCAAAGCCGCCGAAGCGCCGGGCCCGGCCGCCGGCCAGCACGGCTCCGGTCAGTGGCAGCCGCTGCGGGTCCCGGGCGGTCATTTCCGTCCGTCCGGGTGAAGCTGGAATTTCCGGCAGATGAAGGCAGTCAGTTCGCGGATCTCGTCCGGGGCGAAGCAGGGGACGTCGAGCTTGTGGCGGCAGTCGCTGACCACGGCGATCAGGTGGGGGTCGTAGCTTTCGTGCCGGGTTATGAGCGGGCGGTTGAGGCCCGGCCGCTGGACCTCGATCTTGGGGATGGCCGCCAGTTTGAAGCCCTCGACCAGAACCAGGTCGAGGTCGCCGAGGTAGGTGGCGGCCAGTTCCTGCAGCGAGCGCTGTTTGGCGGTACGTTCGATCAGGGCAGTCTGCTGCGGGCTGGTGATCACGGTTTTCCGGGCTCCGGCCGCGCTGAAGCGCCAGCTGTCCTTGCCTTTGTGGTCGATGTCGAAGTTTTTGTGGTGGTGCTTGACGGCGCCGATCTCAAGGCCGGTGGCGCTCAGGCTGTGGATCAGGGAGGTGACCAGCGTGGTCTTGCCGCTGTCGCTCCAGCCGACGAAGCCGAGAAAGGGTACGGAAGGCATCGTTGAGGTTTTCCTTGTCTGCAGAGCCTGCTTTTACGGTTGTTCCCGGTCCCGGCCGGGGCCGGGAGGGGGCGGGGTTTCGGTTGACAGGCCGGGTGGTCCATGCTACTGCCGGGGCTGGATCCTAGTTCATCCGGGGAAAAAAATCAACGGGAGTCCCGCCGCCAAACTATGAAACTGCGCCTGATTTTCCTGGTTCTCTCCCTGCTCGCCATCCTTTCGGTCTCCGCCGGCAGCTACTTC
>Ga0256913_10000749_pt1 | contig 16818 bp, 17 predicted proteins | sample Axial_MatmetaG_FD_185970 | JGI IMG/M metagenome (GOLD analysis project Ga0256913, IMG submission 185970) | Deep-sea worm associated microbial mat communities from Axial Seamount, Juan de Fuca Ridge, Pacific Ocean - Axial_Mat | ecosystem: Environmental > Aquatic > Marine > Oceanic > Microbial...
CGTTGGTATTATAAGGGGTTTGCGTGCCGTTTCCGATTTTGAATATGAATTTCAAATGGCTTTAATGAACAGAAAATTAAGCGAAGATTTGAGAACAATTTTTTTGATGCCACACGAAAAATACACTTATTTAAACTCTACCATTATTCGCAATTTAGCCGTGTTTGATGGTGATGTAAGCGAATTTGTTCCCCCCATTGTAGTTGAAATGCTTAAGAAAAAAAACAAATTTAACGAAAAAATAGGCGTTACAAAAAAACAGGAAGTTCGGGAAGATTTCTAATTTTTTAAACACAACCGTTTTTTTAGAGGGGAATTTTTTCCGGTAAGCAAATAATTGTGTGTCTGTATTTTTCAAATATAAAGGAGGAAAGATGGAAGACTTTAACAACAATGAGCAGCAACCAGAAGGAGGCTTAAACAGCCCGGAAAAAGAAATCGAAAATATTTTTGAAGAAGAAAATGAATTAAGTGTTTCCGACAAACTTATCGGTGTATTTACCGAACCCGCCAAAACATTTGAACAAATATCAAAAACTCAGATAAAAGTTGTTGACTGGTTAATCCCCGTATTTGTTTTCATTGTTGCCGTTGCCCTTTCAACAATTATAATGCAAACAAATCCTCAAATAAAATACTCGCTGCTCGATAAACAAATGGAAACAATTCAAAAAAGCTTGGATAACGCCGTAAGCTCCGGAAGAATAACACAGGATCAAGCCGATGAACAATTGGAGAAAATTAGAGAAAGAATGGAAACAGGCGGCCCGATGATGTTATTCCCGCAAGTTATGGGAATTGTGATTTTTTCTTTTATTATCTTTTTTATTATAAGCGGATTTTTTTACGGCATTACAAAATTCTTCCTTAAAGGAACCGGCAATTTTAACGCCGCTCTCGTTGCCTACGGATTACCTTTTCATATACTAACGGTACAAACCATCTTACAAGTAATTATAGCACTGTTACTGGGTAAAATTATTTCCGATTTAAGTTTGGCTACACTTTTGGGCGTTGACAAAACAAATATAGGCGGGTTTTTATTAAGTAAACTGGATGCTTTCACAATATGGTTTTATGTAATTGTCGGTATTGGTTTTGCCAAAATGTTTAAATCCGATAACGTAAAAAAATATGTAATTTCTATTGTAGGCTTATGGCTCGGATTTAGTCTGCTCTTTTTTATCCTATCCAAAACCTTTTCGTTTATGAATTTTCTCGGATAACATTAAAATCATTATATCGTATTTGCCCATACATAATTATACCAATGTATGGGCATAAAATTATTTAACATAACATTTTACGAAAAATCGTTCACCCAAATTAAACAAACTTAAAAATGAATTGCGAAAGAAGTAAAAAAACAGAGGAACAACCAAATCTGCACAATTAAAAATTATTTTTGTTTAGTATAATTTTTATCACATTAATTAAAACAAACATTCTTTCCATTTATCAATTTCGGTTTTTACAAGATTAGGATTAGGAGAGCCGAACGTTTTTTTTCTGTAAAGAGCTCCTTTCACTTTAAATACTTCCAAAGCTGTTTCATCAAAAACCGGATTGATTGCCTTAAGTTCGTCAACGGTAAGTTCGTTAAGTTTTATATTTTTATCTTCGGCAAACTTAACAACTTCACCGACAATATGATGCGATTCTCTGAAAGGAACTCCTTTAATAACAAGCCATTCGGCAAGTTCGGTTGCAAAAAGAAAATCGCCTTCCAATTCATTAATAAATCTATTTTTATTTACCGTAAGTGTACTTACCATTCCGGTCATCATCGAAAGAGCATGGTAATAATTTGTAAAAGAATCAAATATCGGCTCTTTATCTTCTTGCATATCACGGTTATAACTTAACGGAAGCCCTTTCATCATTGTGGCAACCGATGTATAATTGCCGTAAACTCTACCCGTTTTACCTCTGCTAAGCTCTGCCATATCCGGATTTTTCTTTTGCGGCATTAGAGAAGAGCCTGTTGTAAAAGCATCACCAAGTTTAATAAAATTAAACTCCGATGTTGACCAGAGAATTAATTCCTCGGATAATCTGCTTATATGCATTATACCGATATTGCAAGCATTAAGAAAATCGAGAACAAAATCCCTATCGGAAATTGCGTCCAAAGCATTTGCCGATATTTTTGAAAACCCCAATTTTTCCGTTGTTATTTTTCTGTTAAGCGGCAACGTAGAACCAGCAAGAGCACCGCAACCGAGCGGATTTATATCGGTTTCGTCCAAAACGAATTTTAATCTTTTTTTATCGCGTTCAAGCATTTCAACATATGCAAGCAAATGGAATGCAAAAGAAATCGGTTGTGCCCTTTGAAGGTGTGTATAACCGGGCATAATTGTTTCCGTATGTTTTTCGGCCAATGTTAACATGGCTTTTTGAAATTTGAGAATTTGTCCGCTTAGGTCTTTAATCCCTTTTTTTACCCAAAGTCTAAATCCTGTTGCAACCTGATCGTTTCTGCTTCTTCCCGTATGTAATTTTCCGGCGGTACTTCCAATAAGTTTAAAAAGTTTTGCTTCTATTGCCGAATGAATATCTTCAAATTCTATTTCGCTTGGTTGCCAATTGCCTGCGTTATATTCTTTCAGAATTTTATTCAATCCTTCCGTTATTGCCTCTGCTTCCTCTCTCGTAATAATGTTAACCGTAGCCAGCATTTCGGCATGTGCCATACTTACTTTTATATCTTCATCCACCAAATTTATATCAAACGATAAAGATGAAGAAAATTCCATTGCTTCATTATTTAAACTTTCTTTAAATCTTCCACCCCAAAGCATTTTTTATCCTTACTTAATTCAAATTATTTTTTCGACAAATAATAATAAAAAAGATGCCGGAATAAAACCGGCATCTTCTTCATGTACGCATTTCCAACTACTATTATTTGTTTCGCACTTCACTAACGGTTTTAAATGGTAATCCGTAAAGATGAATAAAACCGATGGAAGCGGCATGGTCAAATTTATCGCCTTCTTTATATGTTGCCAGTTCTTCGTTATACAAACTGTATTCGGAATATCTTGAAAGTGTTCTTAAATTTCCTTTATACAATTCAAGTTTAACCTCACCGGTTACGTATTCCTGAGTTTTATCAACAAAAGCCATAAGTGCATCAAATAACGGAGAAAACCAAACACCGTCGTAAATCATATTTGCAACTTGGTTGGAAACCCCTTGCTTATATCTGTAAGTATCTTTGTCCAAAATTAACTTTTCCAATTCGTGATGTGCTTTATGGAGTATTGTGGCGGAAGGAGCTTCGTAAATTTCTCTAGATTTTATTCCAACCACTCTGTTTTCAATTATATCTAACCTGCCTATTCCGTGTTTGGAACCAAGCTCATTTAATTCAACAACCAAATCAACCGGTTTTTTCTCCACACCGTTAAGAGCAACCGGAACACCTTTCTCAAATTTTATGGTAACAATTTCCTCTTTATCGGGTGCATTTTTCGGGTCGGTTGTAATCTGATATGCATCTGCCGGAGGTTCTGCCGTCGGGTCTTCCAACACACCGCATTCAACGGAAATTCCAAAAATATTTTCATCTATTGAATAAGGATTATCTTTTGTAGCTTGAACGGGAATATTATGCTTTTTAGCATATTCAATTTCTTCTTCTCGGCTCTTAAATTCCCAAGTTCTTAAAGGTGCAATTACATTAAGATGCGGAGCTAAGGCTTGAATACTCACTTCAAATCTTACCTGGTCGTTTCCTTTTCCGGTAGCTCCGTGTGCTATTGTATCGGCCCCTTCTTTAAGGGCAACATCCACAAGCATTTTAGCAAGCAACGGTCTGCCTATCGAACATCCCATAGGATATTCGTTTTCGTAAAGGGCCCCTGCTTTTAAAGCTTTGAAGGCATACTCTTTAATAAATTCATCTTTTAAATCGATAACATGAACTTTGGATGCTCCTGTTTTTAGCGCCTTTTCTTCAAGCCCGATTAATTCGCTTTTTTGGCCCAAATCTCCGGTAACGGCAATAATCTCCGCATCATATTTTTCACTTAGCCATTTAACCATTACCGACGTATCTAACCCGCCGGAGTAGGCAACAACGATTTTTTTCGGTTTCATAATTCTTCTCCTTTCAAAAGTCCATGTTTATGGACGTAGTTAATAGTTTGTTTTTATAATTATATTTTTAATCATTCTTATTATTACTGGAATATTTTTGGCTCTATCCGGAATTATTAAAACCGTATCATCACCGCCAACTGTTCCGAGTATTTCTTGCTTGTTCATTCTGTCAATAAAATGAGCAACTCCTTGAGCTCTACCCGCGAGCGTTCGCAACACGATAAGATTTTCGTTGCTTTCAATCGAAATAATCTCATAGCTTACAAGTTTACTTATTTGTTTGCCGGCTTCGTCGCTATTTAATATGTATCTTATTCCGTTTTCCGTTATTGTTCTAACAACTCCCAACTCCGCAAAATCTCTGCTAAGTGTTGCTTGTGTAGCGGTAATATTTTTTTTAGACAAAAGTCTTGCCAATTCCTCTTGGCTACCTATTACTTTTGTATTTAATAATTCTTTTATAAGATTTTGTCTTTTTGTCTTAGCTGACATGTCAACCTCCTATTCTTTTTTTTTTGTGTTGACAATATCCGAACTTTCCTAAACTTTCGAAAGGACGGAAATGAATATTTTTGCAAATTTTTGGATATCGTCTTTTGTTATAATAAACGGAGGAAGCAGGCGTAAAACCGTATCACCGGAATTTCCCACTAAAATTTTATTTTTCAATAATTCTTTTGCAATTACTTTGGCAACCGGTTTTGTAAATTCAATCCCTATCATTAATCCTTTTCCTCTTATTGTTTTTATTAAAGGATTTTTTAATGAAAGAATTTCTTTTTTTAATGTTTCCCCGTTATTGTAATTTTCGAGCAATTGTTTTTCCGTAAGCAAATCAACTACTTTATTTGCAGCCGCAACGGCAACCGGATTTCCTCCGAACGTTGAACCGTGATCTCCGGGAAAAATTGTATTGGCAACACTTTTACCGCAAATGGTTGCGCCTAAAGGGAGTCCGTTTGCCAAACCTTTTGCGGAGGTAATAATATCGGGAAGTATGTTACTCCATTGATAAGCAAAAAACTTTCCGGTTCTTCCCATTCCCGCCTGAACCTCATCTAAAATGAGTAAAATGTTTTTTTCGTTACAGAGTTGTTTTAGCTCGGGCAAATATTCATCATCAGGAATAATTATTCCGTTTTCTCCTTGAATGGGTTCAATCATAACAGCGCAAACGGTTTTGTCTATTTGCTCTTTTATTTGATCGATATTATTAAAGTCTACAAACTTAAATCCTTGCAACATCGGGGTAAAACCGTTCCATAATTTTTTTTGTCCGGTTGCGGAAAGACTTCCCATTGTTCTACCGTGAAAACTTCCGTTTGCAACTATTATGGTTTTTCTATCTCCGCCCCATTTTCGTGCAAATTTTATTGCGGCTTCATTGGCTTCGGTTCCGGAATTACAGAAAAAGACAGAGTGTAATCCGCTTTTTTTTGTAAGTTTGGCGGCTAAATTTTCTTGTTGTGTTGCTTCAAAAAGATTTGAAACATGCCATAATTTATTTAATTGGTTATTTGCAGCTTCGGTAATTTCTTTATGCCGGTGTCCGAATCCCGTAACGGCAATACCAGAAAGGAAATCCAAGTACTTTGTCCCGTTAACATCGTATAAATTAATCCCTTTACCTTCAACAAATTCTACCGGATAGCGTGAATAATTTTTTAATAATGCGCTCATTACATTGCCACTCTTTTAGATTCAACAATCCATGTTCCGCCCATATTATTAATCAAAGCGGATTTAAATTTTAATTTTGTGGGGTTGTTACCAATCCATACTCTTTTTACGGCCTTATTTAACAATTCGATACTGCTTTCCAATTTGGGAATCATTCCGTCGGTTATGTGTCCGTTTTCAATTCCTTCTTTAATTTCTTCTTCCGACATTTCTTTTTTATTTTCACCTTCTATTTTTACCGCCTCAATATCGGAAACAAAAAGAACCGTATCGGCTTTAAGAGCTATTGCCATTTCCTTTGCAAACAAATCGGCATTCACATTCATTAAATTTCCGTTAATGTCTCTACAAACAGACGAATAAACGGGGATGATGTTTTCTTTCATCAAATTTTTCAACCAGGTAATATCACCGTTTAATTTAGGAACACCGACAAACCCCAAATCTTTATTAAGATATTCGGCAACAAAAAGATTACGGTCTATTCCGTTAAGCCCCATTGCTTCAAAACCTTTTGCATGTAAAAAACTTATAATTTTGGAATTTGTAAGTCCTCCTTGTACGGCAGAAACAACATCCATAATTTCTTTTGTGGTTTTTCTATGTCCGTTTACAAAAGAGGCTTCCAATTTCATTGCTTCCGACCATTCGCTAATCATCTTTCCGGCACCGTGTATTATTATCACTCCGTCATAATGCTCTTTTAGATTGTGCATCATTTCAATATATTGTTCGTTGGTTGTGAACTCGTTAAGAGCTTTGCCGCTAAGTTTTAATACAACCGTTTTCATTTTTGTTTCTCCATTCAAATTTATGTTCTGTATGAAGCATTTATTTCAATATACTTTTCGGTGAAATCACATGTCCACCAAGTTGATTTTCCCTTACCTGCATTAAGGTTTACCGTAATGGCTACTTCTTCCTTCGATAAAATTTTAGTTGCTTCTTCTTCGTCAAAATTATGCTTGTAGCCCGCCGAAAGTATTGTCATATCGTCAAATTTTATTTCGGCCAGGGAGGGTTCAAAATCCACTCCGCTCCTACCGGCAGCCGAAATAATCCTGCCCCAGTTAGCATCACTTCCGTAAATTGCGGTTTTAACGAGCGGCGAGTTTGCAATTGTTTTGGCAATTAAATTTGCATCGGCATCGGTATTACATCCAACAACATTAATTGTTATAAGTTTGGAAGCTCCTTCTCCGTCTTTAACAATAGCTTTGGCCATTTCAATTGTTACGGATAAAAGTGCTTCGTAAAAAAGGTCTTCGTCTTTACTGCCGGCCGTAATTTCCACTTCCGATAACCCGTTGGCCATTAAAACAACCATATCGTTTGTACTGGTATCTCCGTCAACCGAAATTTTGTTGAAAGAATTTTGAACGCTTTTAAGTAATAATTTTTTAACAACGGTATTCTCTATTTTTGCATCTGTTCCTATAAAAGCCAGCATTGTAGCCATATTCGGCATAATCATACCGCTTCCTTTTGCAATTCCGCCAATTGTAACTTCGCCGGAAGATAGTTGTACTTTAACGGCAAAAGGCTTTTCCACCAAATCTGTTGTAAGAATTGCTTTTGCAGCTTTTAATCCGCCTTCGTCCGAAAGTTCGTTTACAATAGTATCAATTCCGGTTTTAAGAATATGCATAGGCATATATTCTCCGATAACTCCGGTAGAACTTATTACCACTTCTTCTTGTTTAAGGTCTAGTTTTTCCGCACAATATTTTTGCGATTCCAAAGCATCGTTGTACCCTCTTTCTCCGGTACAAGCATTGGCGTTACCGGAATTAACCAATACAGCACGAACTTTTCCACCTTTGTTTATAAGGGCTTCGGAAACTAACAACGGAGCCGCCTTAACTTTATTTTGTGTAAATGTTCCCGCAACACTGCACGGTTCTTCGGAAACTATTAAAGCCAAATCTTTTCTTTTCCTTTTTAGTCCCGCATGAATTCCCGCTGCTTTAAATCCTTTTACCGAAGTGATTGAACCGTTCTCAATAAAGTTAAACATCTTTTTTTCCTTATAATCTTATCTTAATATTCCCAGTGTTTCATCCCAACCGAACATTATATTCATGTTCTGCACCGCCTGTCCCGAAGCACCTTTAATTAAATTGTCTATTGTTGATGTAATTACAACCGTTTTGCCTTTTGCCGAAATATTGATATCACAGAAATTTGTATTCACAACCCATTTAATTTCCGGAGGAACATTGCGCATTCTTACAAATTTTGAATCGGCATATTTATTTAAATAATATTCCTTTATTTCATCTTCGGAAACTTCGGAATACATATGTATGGTAGAAGTTGAATAAATTCCTCTTGCAATAGGAAGCAAATGAGTTGTAAAAGCAAACGGAGATTTCATCCCGTATTTTTTCAGTTCCTGTTCTATCTCCGGTTGATGTCTGTGTTTGTTAACATTATATGCTTTTGCATTTCCGTCAAGTTCAGAAAGAAGTAATTCGGTTTTTGCGGATTTTCCCGCTCCGCTTGTTCCCGAATAAGAAACGGAACTAATACTTAAAATATCATCGGAATATTTTTCAACAAGAGGAATCAAGGCCAATTGGATAGATGTAGGATAACATCCCGGGTTTGCAATAAAATTTGTTCCGCTTATTTTTTCGCTTTGAACATCTGCCAAACCGTAAATTTTTTCTGAAAGCAAATTAACTGACGTATGCTCAAATTTATACCATTCTTTATAAAGCTCTTTGGTATCAAGTCTAAAATCACCACCTAAATCAATTACTTTTATTCCTTTATTTAAAATTGCGGGAACATATTTAAGAGACTCACCATGAGGTAACGAGACAAAAAACAGATCGTGTTCGTACGAAAGATTATCAACGGATTGAATGGTTTGGTCTTCAACAATCCCAACTAATTCCGGAAAAACATCAAACAACCTGCTTCCCGCACTTTTTTTTGCGTAAAGAGTATAATTATCTATTTTATTATGTTCTTTTATAAATTCCAGTAAATATTTTCCGGTATATCCCGTTCCGCCGATGATTCCTACAGAAATCATTTTCTTTTCCTTTTTAATTGTTAAATTGTTTTGATTTTTAAATATGTGCTATTTTTTTTAAAATAGATTATGATTACCCCAAAAGGGGGCGACGCGGAAGAGGGCGAATCGGAAGTTCAAATAAACTTGCAATATTTAATAAGTTTAAAATCATAGCCCAAACGTAATCGGTATTTAATCGTTTGTCAACACTTATTCTGAATATTTTTACAAAATTAATATATTTAATGCATATTTATGCAAAAACACGCAATATTTTTGAATTTTCACTCACTTAAAGTTGATGAAAACAAAATTTATTTGCTTAGTTATAATAATAATTTTATAATTGAAGCGTTAAAAATAATAATTATGCAACAACAAATAATAAACATATTAAATATTTACTCTCATCACCATCATCGTATAACGGAAATGGTACGGGGTGAAATATAAATTTTGAAAAAACACAACTTCAATTAAGCCCCGATTTTTCGGGGTTTTTTTGTTTTAAAAGGAGAAATTATGGAACAAGAAACATTACGATTGGCAATCCAAAAAAAAGGGCGGCTCGCTGAAAAATCTTTGGATTTATTGGCTAAAGCAGGTATTCGTATAGATAATTACTCAAGGCAACTTTTGGTTAAAGCGCAAAATTTTAATTTGGAATTATTATTTATTCGCGATGACGACATTCCCGAATATGTTCAAGATGGCGTTGCCGATATAGGAATAGTGGGCGAAAACGTGATTCTTGAATATGATAAAAAGTTGGAAGTTACAGAGAAACTCGGCTTCGGTAAATGCAGAATGTCCATTGCCGTTCCCAAATCTTTTAATTATCAATCTGTGCAAGATTTAACTGGGAAAAGAATTGCCACAACATATCCTAATATTTTGAATAAATATTTAAAAGAAAACAATATTAATGCAGCCGTTCATTATATAAGCGGGTCAGTGGAAATAACGCCCAATATTAACTTAACCGATGCTATTTTCGATATCGTCAGTACAGGCAGTACTTTAATTAGCAACGGCTTAAAAGAGGTTGAAATAATTCTTAGATCGGAGGCGGTATTAATTGCGAATGAAAATCTTTCACCGGAGAAAAAAAATCTTTTAAATGAAATTTTATTCAGAATTCGTTCCGTTAACAAAGCCAAAAACACAAAATACATTATGTTAAACGCTCCCGATAATTCTTTGAAAAAAATCATAGAGTTATTACCGGGAGTAAAAAGCCCTACGATAATGCCTCTCGCAATGGAAAATTGGAGTTCGGTTCACACGGTAATAAGCGAAGATGATTTTTGGGAACGTATCGGAAAACTGAAAGAAGTTGGGGCGGAAGGAATTCTTGTTTTGCCGATAGAAAAAATAATTGAATAAATATTAATAGATACACAAATGGAAATAATTAAATATCCAACCGAAAAGGAAGCAAAAAAGGCGTTAAAACGCATAGCGCTCGAAAACAAAAAGATTATTCCTAAGGTTCAACGGATTATTGATACCGTAAAAGCCGAGGGCGATAAAGCATTATTCTCCTTTGCGGAAAAATTTGACGGTGTGCTTCTTTCTTCGTTAAAAGTTTCCGAAGAAGAATTAAATGGTGTTGAAAAAAAAATATCACCGGAATTAAAATCGGCAATTAATACGGCACGTAAAAATATTTTTAAATTTCACTCCGCACAAAAACGGAAAGAAATCAAATTGGAAACTTCCGACGGCATTACTTGTTGGAGAAAAAGTATTCCGATAGAGAAAGTAGGGCTTTATATACCGGGCGGTTCCGCTCCGCTTTTTTCAACACTGCTTATGCTTGCTCTCCCAGCACAAATTGCCGGCTGTAACGAAATTATAATCTGTACGCCTCCACAAAAGGACGGTAATATTTCTAATGTTATTTTATATGTGGCAAAACTTCTCGGACTTAAAAACATTTTCAAAACGGGAGGAGCACAAGCTATTGCCGCAATGGCACTCGGAACGGAAAGTATTCCGAAGGTTTATAAAATTTTCGGACCGGGTAACCAATGGGTTACAACCGCAAAACAAATTGTAAATTCTATCGGTGTTGCTGTTGATATGCCCGCAGGGCCATCGGAAGTTCTTGTTATTGCCGACAGTTCCGCCAATCCTAATTTTGTGGCTGCCGATTTGCTTTCGCAAGCGGAACACGGTCCCGACAGTCAAGCCATATTAATAACAACCGATGAAAACTTATTGCATTCCGTAAATGAAGCCGTTACAGACTTACGAAAGAAATTATCTCGTAACAATATTATAGAACAATCACTTAGACAAAGCAAATTGTTGCTTGTGAATAATTTAAACGAAGCGATTAATATTTCTAACAACTACGCTCCGGAACATTTGATTTTATCCGTAAACAATGCTGATGATGTTGCATCAAACATTATAAATGCCGGTTCTGTTTTCCTCGGAAATTATTCGCCGGAATCCGCAGGTGATTACGCCTCCGGTACAAATCACACTTTACCCACAAACGGCTTCGCAAAAGCATACAGCGGGCTTTCGACGAACAGTTTTACAAAAGAAATTACTTTTCAAAAACTCTCAGCAAAGGGGTTGCAAAACATTGCAAACACGGTAAAAGTAATGGCAAATGCCGAAAATTTAGATGCACATAAACTTGCTATCGAAATTAGGGAAAAAACCGATGGTTAATATTGATAAACTGCTCCGCAGTAACATAAAAAAACTTTCTCCTTACTCAACTGCTCGCGACGAATACGACGGCGACATTGGTGTGTTTTTAGACGCAAACGAAAACTCTTTCGGCTCAATTCCGGAAGGTAATTATAATCGCTACCCCGATCCACATCAAACCGTGCTAAAAAAACGAATTGCCGAAATAAAGAAAATAAACCGAAATAAAATATTTATCGGAAACGGAAGTGATGAAGCAATTGATCTTCTGTACCGTGCTTTTTGTGAACCCGGAAAAGATTCCGCTATAATTATGCCCCCTACTTACGGAATGTATAAGGTTGCCGCTGAAATAAATAATGTAAAAATAAAAGAAGTTCCCTTAACACAAAGTTTTGATATTGATGTCGATAATCTTATTGCCACTATTGACAGTTCGGTAAAACTTATTTTTATTTGTTCTCCGAACAACCCGAGCGGTAACTTATTAAACAGAGATGCAATAATTAAAACTCTTTCCTTTTTTAATGGAATTGTTGTTATTGACGAGGCATATATTGATTTTGCAAAGTCCAAAAGCTGGATTTACTCTCAGGAAAAATTTAATAACCTTGTTGTGCTTCAAACGTTTTCCAAAGCGTGGGGATTGGCAAACATCAGAGCCGGCTTGGCTATTGCCGACGAAAAAATAATTTCAATTTTTAACAAAATAAAATATCCGTATAATATAAACGGTCTTACTCAACAACTTGTTTTAACCGCACTTAATTATACCGAAAAAAAAGAAAAAGTTGTAAACAAGATTATTTCGGAAAGAGAAAAATTACGAAAAGAATTACTCCGTTTTAATTTTGTAAAACACGTTTTTTATTCGGATGCAAATTTTTTGCTCGTCTCAGTTAAAGAGGCAAATAATGTTTATGATTTTTTATTGCAAAACAAAATCATTGTCCGCAACCGTTCAAACATGATTAATTGCAACGAATGTTTGCGCTTTACCGTTGGAACGGAAGAGGAAAACAAAAGATTAATAGAAACACTTTCAAAATACGAGAAAATAAAATGAAAAAAGTTATATTTATTGACCGCGACGGAACAATAGTTATAGAACCGGAAGACGAACAAATTGATTCGTTTGAAAAATTGATCTTTTATCCCAAAGTTATTTCCGTATTAAGAAAAATATCCGAAGAACTGGATTATGAATTGGTTATGGTTACAAATCAAGATGGTCTTGGAACTCAATCTTTCCCTGAAGAAACCTTTTGGCCGATTCAAAATAAAATATTAACTCTATTAAAAAACGAAGGTGTTGAGTTTTCGGAAATCATAATTGATAAAACATTCCCCGAAGAAAATGCTCCGACAAGGAAACCCGGAACAGCTTTATTAACCAAGTATATAACAGGCAATTATGATTTGGCAAACAGTTACGTTATAGGTGACAGATTAACAGACGTAGAACTCGCTAAAAACCTCGGTGCTAAAGCAATTTTATTATCCGAAAAAGAAAATCCCGAAACCGTTTTAACTACCACCGATTGGGATAAAATTTTTACGGAATTAAAGAAGAAAAAACGAAGTTCTGTAATTAAGAGGAAAACCAACGAAACCGATATTACAATAGAATTAACCCTTGAAGGCAATGGAAAGTACGAAATTTCGACAGGATTAAAGTTTTTTGATCATATGCTTGAACAACTTGCAAAACATTCACTTTGCGATTTAAAAATCTCAGTCAAGGGTGATTTGGAAGTTGATGAACACCATACAATTGAAGATACCGCCATTGCACTGGGTGAAGCGTTTGCCAAAGCACTGGGTAATAAGAAAAAGATTGAACGCTACGGCTTTTTATTACCAATGGATGATTCCGTTGCTTATACGGCAATAGATTTTTCCGGCAGAAGTTGGTTACAATGGAAGGTGAAATTTAAACGTGAGTATGTAGGCGATTTGCCAACCGAAATGCTTTACCATTTTTTTAAATCCTTCTCCGATACCGCAAAATGTAATTTATATATAAAAGCAAAAGGGGAAAACGAACACCACAAAATAGAAGCTGTATTTAAATCGCTCGGTCGCTCCATAAAACAAGCAATAAGCAAAAACGATTTTAATCCTACGGTGCCAAGCACAAAAGGAATTTTTTAATTAAACATACTTTGAATAATGACTGACAGAAAAATTGTAATAATAAAATATAATGCGGGAAACGTTTATTCGGTTTCTTCCGCTTTACAACGATTGGGATATACTCCTTTAATATCAAGTGATCCTGAAGATATTAAGTCTGCGGATAAAATTATTTTCCCGGGAGTCGGTGAAGCGCGAAGCGCAATGTTTTTTTTACAACAAACGGAATTGGACAAAATAATTCCCGAGTTACAGCAGCCGTTTTTGGGCGTCTGTTTGGGTTTACAATTGCTTTGTAATTACTCGGAAGAAGGCAAAACAAAATGTTTGGGGGTATTTGATCAAGAGGTTAAAAAATTTCCCCCCGAATTAAAGGTGCCTCATATGGGATGGAATTCCATAAAACACAGTAATGATAAGCTCTTTGCAAATTTACCCGATAATCCTTTTGTATATTTTGTTCACAGCTATTACGCCGAACAAAGTGAATATACAATTGCGGAAACCGATTATATCTTTCCGTTTAGCTCTGCTTTACATAAAAACAATTTTTATGCTTTGCAATTTCATCCGGAAAAAAGCGGAAAGGTTGGAGAACAAATTTTAAAAAATTTTATAGAATTAATTTAGAGAAACTTAATGATAAAGATTATTCCCGCAATAGATATTATAGACGGCAAATGCGTACGACTTACAAGAGGAGATTATTCTCAAAAGAAAATTTATAACGAAAACCCCGTTGAAGTTGCAAAAGAATTTGAAGCAAACGGTATAACCCGTTTGCATCTAATAGATTTGGACGGAGCCAAAGCAAAAAAAATTATCAACTATAAAATATTGGAAGCAATTTCAACCTCAACAAATTTAACAATAGATTTCGGAGGGGGTATTCGTTCGGATGAAGATTTGAAAATTGCTTTTAAAAGCGGTGCCGATAAAATTACAGCCGGAAGTATCGCCACAACGGAGAAAGAGAGAGTTATTGCTTGGATAAATAACTACAAAGATAAAATTATTCTCGGAGCCGACACAAAAAACGGAATGATTTCAACAAACGCCTGGACAACAGTTACAACTCTTCCGGTGCTTGATTTTATTAAGGATTATCACTCGGTTGGTGTAAAAGCCGCTATTGTTACAGATATTTCAAGAGACGGTGTTTTGGAAGGACCAGCTTTCGATTTGTATAAAAAAATCAAAACGGAAATTCCGGAATTAGAAATTATTGCCAGCGGAGGCATTTCCGTAGTTGAAGATATCGAAAAACTAAACAAGATGAATGTTGATGCGGTAATTATAGGCAAAGCTATTTATGAAAAGAAAATAAGATTAAACGAATTGGCGAGATTTTTATGTTAACCAAAAGAATTATTCCTTGCCTGGATATAAAGGACGGCAAAACCGTTAAAGGGATTAACTTTCTAAATTTGCGAGATGCGGGAGACCCCGTTGAACTTGGTGTTCAATATGCGGAACTTGGTGCAGACGAATTGGTTTTTCTCGATATTACCGCCACAGTAGAACGGCGTAAAACTTTAGTTGAACTTGTAAAACGAATTGCAAAAAACATAAACATCCCTTTTACCGTTGGTGGCGGAATCAACAATGTGGAAGCGGTTGACGAATTATTAAATTCCGGAGCGGACAAAATCACTATTAATTCTTCCGCCGTAAATAACCCCGATTTAATTGACAAATTAGCAAATAGGTTCGGAAGTCAATGTGTTGTGCTTTCCATTGACACAAAAAAAATAAACGGCGTTCAAAAAATTTTTACAAGCGGCGGCAGAATAGAAACCGAAAAACTCCTTATCCCTTGGGCTAAAGAAGCCGTGGAACGGGGCGTCGGGGAAATTTTACTTACCTCAATGGATCACGACGGAACTAAGGACGGATTTGCAATAGAGATAACACAACAGCTTTCCGAAATGCTTTCTGTTCCTGTTGTTGCTTCGGGCGGGGCAGGCACAAAAAAACATTTTTTGGATGTCTTTACAAAGGGAAAAGCGGATGCCGCTCTTGCCGCAAGCATTTTTCATTTCGGCGAAATAAAAATTCCCGAATTAAAAAAATATTTATCAAGTAAAAACATATTGGTGAGATTATGATTAACACAAACGAAAAAATAGATTTCGAAAAAGGGAACGGACTTGTTCCGGCAATAGTTCAACATTATAAAACAAATACGGTTTTAATGCTTGGGTATATGAACGAAGAAGCATTACAAAAAACACAAAAGACAGGGAAAGCTACTTTTTACAGTCGTTCAAAAAAACGGCTGTGGACAAAGGGAGAAACGTCGGGCAATTTTTTAATCGTTAAAGATATTTTAATTGACTGCGACCAAGATACCATCCTTGTAAAAGCAGATCCAATGGGCCCCACATGCCATACCGGTAATGATACCTGCTTCAATGAAACAATCAACTCAAATAACGATTTTCTTTATATACTTGAAAAAATCATTGGCGACAGAAAAGCCAACCCCACCGAAAAGTCTTATACGGCCTCCCTTTTTAATAAAGGAATAAATAAAATTGCTCAAAAAGTAGGGGAAGAAGCAACAGAAGTTGTTATAGAAGCCGTAGATAACAATATTGAGCGTTTAAAAGAAGAAACCGCAGATTTACTTTATCACCTACTTGTGCTCCTTGCCTATAAAGAAATCGGATTGAATGAAATAAGTGAGGTATTGCGAAAACGCCACCAATAACAGGAGAACATCTTTAATTTGATTTCTCGGAAAAACGTTTTATCTTGTCAATTATTAATTAAATTGTTGGAGACAAAATGAAACGAATTGTTGTTTTGTTCATTGCAATAATCAGTTCAAATTTTTTTGCTCAATCATCGTTGTATATCCCTCTTGATATGCAAACCGCTTATGAAAAGGGAACACGAAATTACGACGGAACCCCCGGTAAAAATTATTGGCTTAACCATACGGATTACAAAATTAATGTTGAACTAATTCCCGACAGCAGTATGCTTACCGGCTCTGCCGATATTATCTATTACAACGAAAGCCCCGACTCTCTCGACAAAATTGTTATGCGTTTGTATCAAAATATTTTAAAAGCCGGCTCAGTAAGGGATTGGGTTGTTTCCCCTTCCCGTTTATTTAACGGTATGAAAATCAATTCATTAAAAATTAATGGCACCGATATACAAATAAATTCTGCACAAGCGCATATCAG
>Ga0256913_10000750_pt1 | contig 16786 bp, 11 predicted proteins | sample Axial_MatmetaG_FD_185970 | JGI IMG/M metagenome (GOLD analysis project Ga0256913, IMG submission 185970) | Deep-sea worm associated microbial mat communities from Axial Seamount, Juan de Fuca Ridge, Pacific Ocean - Axial_Mat | ecosystem: Environmental > Aquatic > Marine > Oceanic > Microbial...
CAGGTTCACGGTCAAACCGACAAAACTGGAATTCAGACCCGGGCTCGGTGTCCTGTACAAAAAGCTGAACCCTACCTTCCAGTTTGTAAATCAGGTTAAATGGCAGATCGACCTGCCTACCGAAGGCGATGTGGGCAATGCCATGCGTGAAGTGATGTTCTTTAACTATCACATTAACGAAAAAGTCATAACCACCCTCGTGGCAGGTTTCATCTACCGATGGTGGCCTTCATGGAACGGTTTCCAATACATCAGGGTCGGCCCCGGTGTTGCCTATGTGTTTGACGAAAAACACATACTCAACTTCAGTTACTTTGTGGGAGTTGAAAACAACACTAAAGACTGGATGTGGGCAGGTATCCCGATGATCCAGTTAGTAATTAACATATCGAAAAAAGACAAATACACCTATACCCCGGCTTATTACTTTGATTTCTAACCCGGGATCTCTAAAAACTGAAAAATTGAAAAAACTATCAACACTCTTACTCCTCACACTGGTAATAAGTGTATCTTTTGCACAGGGGAAGAAAAAAGTATTATGGTCGGAAGATTTCTCTGAGGGAAAACTGCCCGACGGTTGGAAGATCATAAGCGAAAGCGACTCGACTGTTTTATGGGAATGCACAGACCAGCCGTTCCCCGGAGCACATCAGTACAACAGGCAGGCACCTCCTATCGCCTCAAAAAGCCGCGGACACTTCATGCTGTACAGTCCGGGAGTAGCCGTAGGTAAAAACATTAACAAATGGCGTGATGCCGATGTCTATCCGAACGGATACTTCATGACAAATGCCATTGACTGTTCATTACTTAAATCGGCACTGCTGAACTTCCAGCAAAAATTTTCATACAACAACTGGGGGCATACAAAGGATGCAGGATTGTACGTAGGTGTTAGTAACGACGGAAAGATCTGGAAGGATTACAATGTGATAAACGGTGTCAAGCCAAGAACTGACAGCCCAAGCCCGATGGATGTAACCCTTAATGTTTCTGAAATGGTTGCCGGCAAGAAAACCGTTTATATCCGTTTTTACTGGAAAGGGTATTTTGCCTGGTATTGGATGGTAGATGACATTGAGCTCACCGAAGGTTACGAACACGATATGGGTGTTGAAAAACTTATCTTTCCCAAAGCTGAAGATAATGTATTCACAAAAAAAGATGTGATCACGGCACAGATCAAAAATCTCGGGTCTCAACCGGTAAAAGAGGATTTTGAAGTTCTTTGCGTCGTCAACGAAAAGGATACATTAAAAACTTTTGTAAAAGCATCAAAAAAAATAATTGACGGAAACACGGCATTTGAGGTAAAATTCCCTCCTTACGATCTCGCAACCAAAGCATCACACAACATCGAATTCATTGTGAACATCCCCGGTGATCAGGATGAGGAGAACAACAGTAAAAGCTTTATCGTTTATGCCAAACCCGAACATATCAAAGATATTACAGGAGCCGGGCAATTGGATGACGGAAGTGTTGTTTTCAGCAGTAATGACGTGAAAGTAAAAGTAAATTTCCTAACCGATGAGATATTCAGGCTTCAGATGGCACCACTCGGCAACTTTGAAGATCCTACAAAAGGAAAGATCGTTGTTCCAAATGATTTTAAGCCTGTAAATGTTACGTTCGAGGATGCCGGCGAATATTACAAAGTGTCATCGCCTGCATGCGTACTCAGAGCGTACAAGAAACCTCTTCATTTCGGCCTGTATGACAAGGACAACAAAAAGATGATATGGGAAGAGGCCGAAAGCATGGAGTATGGCCCGTCAACAATACAAAGACTTAAAAGACAGGATAACGAATATTTCTACGGCGGAGGAATGCAGAACGGGTATTTCTCACATCGCGACAGTACTATCAGAATTGAGATTGGCGGCGGATGGGATGACGGCGGAAGGCCGAACCCTGCTCCTTTCTACATGAGTACTGCCGGGTACGGCGTTTTCCGCAATACTTTCATGAAAGGGAAATACAGCTTTCATGATCCGCTGACATTAAGCCACCGCGAATTCCGCTTCGACGGATACTACTTTTACGGCAAATCGCTTAAAGATATACTTGACCACTATACATTGATCACCGGACGTCCGTTCATGCCACCGCGATGGGCACTTGAAATGGGTGATGCCAACTGTTACAACCGTAACGGGGTAACAACTCCTGTGGTCATCGATTCGGTAGCAAAGAAATACCGTGAACACGATATGCCCGGCGGATGGATACTGCCTAACGACGGATACGGATGCGGATACACAGACCTCCCTCTTGTTGTGAAAGGCCTTAAAGAGTACGGTTTCCATACCGGCTTGTGGACTGAGGACGGTGTAGATAAGATAGCATGGGAAGTGGGAACTGCAGGCAGCAGGCTTTGTAAGCTTGATGTTGCATGGGTGTACCGCGGATATGAATTTTCGCTCGACGCCTGCCGTACTGCTTACGAAGGCATTGAAAACAACTCTGATGCCCGCGGTTATGTCTGGTCTGTTATGGGCTGGGCCGGCACACAGCGTTACTCTACCGTCTGGTCGGGGGATCAGGCGGGCGACTGGGAATATATCCGTTTCCACATACCTACTGTCATTGGTTCAGGCCTGTCAGCCCAGAATGCCGCTACCGGCGACATCGACGGTATCTTCGGCGGAAGCCCCGAGACCTATGTTCGTGACCTGCAATGGAAATGCTTTACTCCTGTGCTCATGAGCATGTCGGGATGGGCCAAATACATGAAGCAGCCTTACATTTTCGGCGAGCCTTATACCTCATACAACCGCAAGTACCTGAAACTGAAAATGCGCCTTACCCCTTACCTTTACACTTACAGCAGGATAGCCTGGGAAACAGGGGTTCCTACCGTCAGGGGTATGATACTTGAGTTCCCCGATGACCCGGTAAACTACGGCAAAGAGACGCAGTATCAGTTCATGTCGGGTAAATGGCTGCTTGTGGCGCCCATATTCAAAGATGAAGAGAAACGCGACAGCATTTACCTGCCCGAAGGTACCTGGATAGATTACTGGGACGGCACAAGATACGACGGCGGGCAATGGCTCATGGGCTATGAGGCCCCCCTTGAAAAGCTGCCACTGTTTGTAAGGTCAGGTGCAATAATCCCGATGTATCCTTCAATGCTTTACGACGGAGAAAAGCCCAAAGATCCCGTTACATTCGACATCTACCCCGAAGGCAGCACCTCTTTCGAGATGTACGAAGATGACGGCCTTACCCGTGAATACAAGAACGGAGCTTTTGCCAAAACATTGATCGAAGTCAACAATACGGAAAAAGAGACTTCGGTAACTGTCAACCCGGCAAAAGGGGATTACAAAGATATGCCTGTTTCAAGAAAGTATGTTTTACAGATACACAGACAGGAAGCACCTAAAAAGGTTTACCTTAACGGCAAAAAGCTGAAAGCATACAAAAATGCGGAAGAATTCGCTTCGGCCGAAAAAGGATGGTACTTTGCCCCCGACGACAAGAAAAGTGTGGTTTACATTAAAACCTTGCCTTTTGAACTGAAAAAAGGATTTGAAGTAAAAGTGAAATGATCCATAACAATATAAACACAAAGCCGGCCTCAATTGAAGCCGGCTTTGTTGTATAATAAACCTTTTTTGATTTCTTACTTATTCTGCTGCTTGATGAGATTCAAAGCCGAACCTGCCTTGAACCACTCTATCTGCTGTGCATTGTAGGTATGGTTCACTTTAATCACCTCTTTTGAACCGTCAGCATGAACTATCTCAATATGCAACGGTTTTCCGGGAGCGAACTGATCGAGATCAAGAAGGTTAAAAGAATCGTCTTCCTGAATCTTATCGTAATCCGCCTCATTGGCAAATGTAAGGGCAAGCATTCCCTGTTTCTTCAGGTTTGTCTCGTGAATACGTGCAAAACTCTTAACAAGAACAGCACGAACACCAAGATGACGCGGCTCCATGGCAGCATGCTCACGTGAAGATCCCTCTCCATAGTTTTGGTCACCTACAACAATTGTAGGAATACCTTCTTTCTTATATTCACGCTGTACTTTGGGTACTTCGCCACATTCACCCGTAAGCTGGCTCTTAACACAGTTTGTCTTACCGTTGAAAGCATTTACTGCACCTATCAGAAGATTGTTTGAGATATTATCAAGATGACCTCTGTAACGCAACCACGGACCTGCCATGGAAATATGGTCGGTTGTACACTTTCCTTTAGCTTTTATCAGAAGCTTCATTCCTGTAATGTTCTTGCCATCCCATGGCTCAAAAGGAGTAAGAAGCTGTAAACGCTCGCTGTCAGGTTTAACAACAATTTCAATGCCTGAACCATCTTCGGCAGGAGCCTGATAACCCGGATCGTCAACATCAAATCCTTTAGGAGGCAGTTCGTAACCTTTAGGCTCATCAAGCTTAACCTCTTTACCCTCTTCGTTTACCAAAGTATCTGTTATTGGGTTGAAACCTAGGTCTCCGGCAATGGCAAGAGCTGTTACCAACTCCGGCGATGCAACAAATGCAAAAGTATTGGGATTACCATCGGCACGCTTGGCAAAGTTACGGTTGAAAGAGTGAACAATGGTATTCTTCTCCTGCTTCTCAGCACCGGGACGCGCCCACATACCGATACACGGGCCACAGGCATTGGCAAACACTTTTCCGCCTATCTTATCGAAGATATCAATAAAACCATCTCTTTCAATAGTGTATCTAACCTGCTCCGAACCCGGAGTGATAGTAAACTCACCTGCTACTTTTAATTTCTTTTCGGCAGCCTGTTTTGCAACCGAAGCTGCTTTTGAAATATCTTCGTATGATGAGTTTGTACATGAACCTATCAAACCAACTTCAACTTTTAATGGCCAACCGTTCTTCTCTGCCTCTTCACGCATTTTTGAAATGGGTGTGGCACGGTCGGGAGTGAAAGGACCGTTCAGGTGCGGCTCAAGCTCATCAAGATTGACCTCTATCAACTGATCGTAATATTTTTCAGGATCGGCAATAACTTCCGGGTCTGACTTCAGATACTCCTTAACTTCATTGGCTGCATCAGCAACATCGGCACGGTTAGTGGCACGGAGATATCTCTCCATTGACTCATCATAACCAAAATTCGATGTTGTAGCACCTATCTCCGCTCCCATGTTACAAATAGTCGCTTTACCCGTGGCACTCAACGAATCGGCACCCTCGCCAAAGTACTCAACAATAGCACCCGTACCGCCTTTTACGGTAAGCAATCCGGCAACCTTAAGAATGATGTCCTTAGGTGCAGTCCAGCCGTTAAGTTTTCCTGTAAGTTTAATACCTATCAGTTTCGGGAATTTAAGCTCCCAGGGCATTCCGGCCATCACGTCAACAGCATCAGCACCTCCAACTCCAACGGCAACCATACCCAAACCACCTGCATTAACAGTGTGCGAGTCGGTTCCTATCATCATTCCTCCGGGAAATGCATAGTTTTCAAGCACCACCTGATGAATGATACCTGCACCTGGTTTCCAAAAACCTATACCATACTTACTTGTTACAGAAGACAGAAAATCATAAACCTCCTGGTTCGAATACTTTGCGGTCTCAAGGTCTTTATCGGCACCCTCTTTTGCCTGTATCAGGTGATCGGCATGAGCTGTTGAAGGCACTGCAACCTTATCTTTACCGGCCTGCATGAATTGCAAAAGGGCCATTTGTGCTGTAGCGTCCTGCATAGCCACACGGTCAGGTTTAAAATTAACATAAGACTGACCTCTCTCAAAAGGTTTTTCAGGAGTTCCGTCTGCAAGATGTGCATAAAGGATCTTCTCTGTAAGTGTAAGCGGCCTGCCGAGCAACTTCCTTGTCTGCTCAATCTTTTCCGGCAATCCGGCATACACTTTTCTAATCATTTCAATATCAAAAGCCATAATAAATCTATTTATTTATATATCTAAATTTCATAAGACCCCAAAATTAATTAAACGCAAAGGAATTACCAATTATTTAACAATCAATAAATGAACTTACAATCTATATTTAGTGATTATAAGAATAACTACCCTTTTTCATTTTTGTGTTTTTAAGTTTTCCGTATCAGCCTGAAAAAATTAAAGTAAAAACCTTTTTAACATATCTTTGTTAAGTTTATGTATTCATAAATGAATCAACATTATTTGCTGATTTAATAATCTTAACAAATCCAATCATGAAAAAAGAAAATGTAGTAGTAACAGGGGGTTCCGGGTTGCTGGGAGCTACTGTAGTACACGAATTAGTGAAAGAAGGAAATGTACACCCCATTGTAATGGATATCGTTGAAAAACCAACAAGACTGGATGACATCATCGATAAAGTTGAATATATCGAAGGTGATATATCGGACAAACAACATATCGACAAAGTATTTGATAAATTTAAACCTTTAAGCATTTATCATATTGCAGCAGTTTTAGGCGATACTTGTGAAAACAACAGAGAACTGGCAATGAATGTGAACATAAACTCACATCTTGCTTTATTGGATGCGGCATTAAAACACAATGTAAAACAGTTCTTATTTTCAAGTTCGATAACTACCTTCGGAGAAGACATTGAACCAGGAAGCAAATTAACACTTGAAAGCGTTCAGCATCCTGCCTCTTTTTATGGTGTCACAAAGGTTTTTGACGAGCTGGCGGGAAGATATTACAAAAAAAGATTCGGGCTCGATTTCAGGGCCATAAGATATCCGGGCATTGTAGGCCCCGGTCTGAGGGCATCAGGAATATCAACTTACATATCGGCAATTATTGAGATGCCTGCAAAAGGGGAACCATACACTGTGAAAGTAGGAAAAGACGTTAAAGTACCTTTACTTTATGTTGAAGATGCAGGACGTGCGATCATACAGTTAGGACAAGCTCCGGCAGAGGACATTAAATCTGTTGTTTATTTTATCAACGGGGTGAAAGAACCTGTCCCAAATGCAGGCGAAATGGTTGAAATGGTAAAGAACCACATTGATAATGCTCAAATTACATTTGACGTAAATGAAGAGTGGGACAAGCTTTTAAAATCAGCTTCTCACATGGTGGATGACAGCCTTTCTGTTAAGGAATGGAACTGGTCGCCGAGGTATGATACCTATGATAAAATTATTGATGCATACATCAGAGACCTAAAGCCATAAAAGCCATCCCTTTCTCTGTCAGAAGTAAAATACACAGATCACAACACTCTTACCTTTCGATGAGAACGAGAAGTAAAGGGTAAAATTCTTTTCAGGCCTGCTATATCCGGCAGGCCTGTTCTTTTTTTTGCTTAAACCAGAAGACCTAAAGTAAAATATCTTTTTGCCCCTTACACTACAAATAGTTTTTGTAAATTTCAGCCTGAATATCAAACATCCTTTCTATGAAATTTGAAATCGATCTGCAAAAATTACGTCTAAAAAAAGAGCAATATGCTTACATAATAATCTTTCTTGCTGTAATTTTCTATCTTACTTTATTCTTTATTTACATCTTCACTCCCCGTCCTCAAAGAGTTACCATACTGAACATTAATTCACCTGACTCTGTAATCCCGGTCAGGGATAGTATCGTTACCCCTGTGTTGTATCAAAGAATACCTGAACTGGATACCCTGAACATCCTTGACCGGAAAAAGAAATTCATTGAGGTAATATTACCAACGTCATTACTGGCCCAGGAAATAATTGAAGACAAAAAAGAGAGGATCATAGAACTTAAAAACAAGAAAGAACTGACTCCGGAAGACAGTATTTTTCTGAATAAAATGTTAACCAGATTCAAAGCCACTAACATTGATGACCTTCTTTCCCGCATAAAACCAATCCCGATGAGTATTGTTCTCGCTCAGGCTTCAACCGAAAGTGCCTGGGGAAGATCAAGGTTCTGCCGTGAAGCGAACAACCTTTTCGGTGTCTGGTCATTCAATAAAAATGAGAAAAGAATTCCTGCAGGAAAAAGAAGAGATAAGAAAACAATATATCTGCGCAATTATGATTCTCCATTAGAGTCAATACTCGACTATTTTTATACTATTGGAAGATCAAATGCTTTCACTGATTTCAGGGATATCCTTGATGTTTCCGATAATCCTTACCGCCTTATCTGGTTTCTTCAGAACTATTCGGAAAAAAGACTGGAATACGTTATCACACTTCGGAACATCATTGAACACAATAACCTCAGCCGGTACGATAATTATGTTCTGCCCGAAATTGACAAGAACGACAAAACGTGGAAAAAACTTGTTAATAGATATTGAAATTTAAAACCTGGCAGGTCTTTAAAGACCTATCAGGTTTATGGGAGGATAATAAATAAAAAGCACCCCCGTAACGGAGGTGCTTTTAATGTGCGCAAAGCGCTTTTATTTTGTATGAATTACTTTACTGAATCCATGTACTCGATAAGTTCACAAACTTTTGCAGAGTAACCCATTTCGTTATCGTACCATGAAATGATCTTAACGAAAGTAGGAGATAACTGAATACCTGCACCTGCATCGAAGATTGAAGTACGAGTATCGCCAAGGAAGTCGTTAGAAACAACTGCATCCTCAGTGTATCCGAGAATACCTTTCAATTCACCTTCTGAAGCTTCCTTCATAGCAGCACAAACTTCCTCGTAAGAAGTAGGGGTTTTCAAACGTGCAGTAAGGTCAACTACTGATACGTCAGGAGTAGGAACACGGAAAGCCATGCCTGTAAGTTTACCGTTAAGCTCAGGAATTACTTTACCCACAGCTTTAGCAGCACCCGTAGATGAAGGAATAATGTTTTGTCCTGCTCCGCGACCGCCTCTCCAGTCTTTCAAAGAAGGACCGTCAACAGTTTTTTGTGTAGCAGTAGTAGAGTGAACAGTAGTCATCAAACCTTCTTCGATACCGAACTTGTCGTTGAGCACCTTAGCAACAGGAGCAAGACAGTTAGTAGTACAAGAAGCGTTTGACACAAAGTCCATGTCGTTAGAGTAAGAAGTATTGTTAACACCCATTACGAACATAGGAGTGTCGTCTTTTGAAGGTGCAGACATAACTACTTTTTTAGCACCTGCATCAAGGTGACCCTGTGCTTTTTCTTTAGTGAGGAAAAGACCTGTTGACTCAACAACGTACTCAGCACCTACAGCGCCCCAGTTGATGTCGGCAGGATTTCTTTCTGCTGTAACACGGATCTCGTCTCCGTTAACAATCAGTTTACCGTCTTTTACGTCAACAGTACCATCAAACCTACCGTGAGTAGAATCATATTTCAACATGTAAGCCATGTAATCAACGTCGATCAAGTCGTTGATGGCAACAACCTGAATAGTTCCTTTTGCAACAGCCTGACGGAACACGAAACGTCCGATACGGCCAAATCCATTAATACCAATTTTAATTTTTGACATTTTATTGCTTTTTTAGTGATTGTATTTATAATGTCTTTTTAAACGAGCCACAAAAGTAAGCAATCATAACTTCATTGTCAAATATTCTATAATTTGATTTTCTGAATAAATCTCAACAAATGTTAAAAAAATATCAGGTAAATCATCACATGATGATAAACCTGATATTCATGAATCTTTAAAGCGTATGTGAGGTTTGAAAATCTGAAATCGATACTTAAAAAACCTCAGCCTAACATATAAACATTCCCTTATGCCCTTACTGCCGGCTGCTCTGTCTTGGCTTTGCTGTAGGCAGGGCAATCCTGTTGCCCTTTACATGAGCTAAAACCTAATGCCAACAAAAACAATACTGCTGCAATAACTGAAAACTTTTTCATGATCTGTTCTTCTTTATATATAATATTCAAATTTTAATTATTTAGGGATAACAGCGTCGTTATCTATAAAACTACAACGTAAAATAAGCTATTAAGTTTCATTTTTCTTAAATCTTATTGGGTAATAACTTACTTTTTTATGCGAAGACTTATCATTTTTACACTAAACCACAAAAAGATTACACCCTATCCCGGCCACTTAATATTCTCATCATCGCTCCAGAAAGGTCCGATCTGAATGGTATCCACAACTCCATCCTTTATCCAGACATTAATATTCTTATCCTCGAAAACATACAACTCCGTCACATCGGAATCCTCCCCTGTAAGATCATCAACATCATAATCCCCAAGCTCTTCTGCGTGCTTTAGGAATAACTCCTTTGTCATTCCAGGGAATAATTCATTTTCCAAAACAAAACGACTGTCATCAAAAGCGAACTCTACCAATCTGAATTCTTCCATAGAGTCGAACGACATTGAAATACCAATATTATCGTAATAATAGATGTTTATTGATTCATCATCGTCCATTTCCTGCACTTCGATCTCATCAGGTTTGCCTAACAGACCGACCACTTCTTCTTCACTCATTCCAAACTTCAGGTCGCCAAAACCGACGCCCGGTACAATTGTTGTTTTCATGTCTTTTTTATTTATTTTTTTTGATTTCAAACCTGTCAGGTATTTAAAACCTGACAGATTTCTGATTTTTGTTTTATTTCCATTCCGGAATCCGGCACGGGGTGTAAGGTGCATTCATCGTATCCATCATTTTCCTTAGTTCCGGCATCTCCTTAGTTGCTATCTCCTTAACTTTATTCAACACAGGCGGGAATTCAACCTTCAGTATCTCATATCCTGTTCGCGAAGTTGATGTAACATCAGATGTGCTGTTTATCTGGGTATAGATAATATTGTACAACCTGTTCATCAACGGCATATCTTCAGGCGGAATCTCTTCCCAACTTGCCTTGGCCTTCAACCCGTTAAAACTGAAAAGAACATCGTCAAGCTCCTTTTTCACCTTATTAAGAGCAGGCATAAGTTTTGTCTGTGCTCCCGGAAGTGTAACAGCTGTTTGCTGCATCATGTTAACTTCTTTCATCAGGTCCTGAGTAAGCTTTAAAGTTCCGTTCATAGCCTTTGACAATACAGTAACATCTTTTTGGAATGCAACAAGCTCATCCCTGTTCACGGCAGGCAAAGTGGCATTGTTCAGACCTTTAACAGCAAACTCTTTCTTATCAGCAAGAACAGTTTCCTGACCATTATGTATCATAGATACTTCAACGGAATATTTTCCCGGCATTACATACACTCCGCCTCTTGTTTTTGCAAACGGATCAAACTTGGTTTTATCCTTTATGTTCGGATCATCGTACTTAAGGTCCCAGTTGATACGTTGTACACCTTCCGACGGTTTTTTGGTCATTGTACGAACCACATCACCTGCCTCATCACGCACTGTGACCAGCAGGTACGGAGGAACTTCTTTTCCTTCGTCCTCAAGAGCTTTCCATGATGGCTGTGGTATGGGCTTACCCTCTTTGAACAACTTCTTGTCTTTCTCCTGACGGATCTGTTTTGCAGTTTTAGGTACTTCTTTTACATACAATGAAAATACTGCACCGTATTCAGGATTCTTTGCAATATAAAACGTAGCACCCTGACTTCCTTTGTTTAATTTAGGGATGTAAAGAAGTGCATCTTTTATGTCGAACAAATACGAATCCTGCTTGACCATATCTTCTGTCAATGATCTTAATGGTGAATAATCATCGATGATGTAAAAACCACGTCCGAAAGTGGCAATTACCAGATCACTTTCACGCTCCTGTATCTGTACATCATGGACTGCAATCGTAGGCAAACCCGACTTCAGCTGCACCCAACTCTTTCCGCCGTTTATTGAGAAGAATACCCCGAACTCTGTTCCGGCAAAAAGCAGATCTTTATTAACAAAGTCCTGATTTATGGTATGAACACTTCCGTTCTCAGGCAGGTTAGATGATATTGATGTCCATGTTTTACCCTTATCGGCACTTTTCAAGACATACGGCTTAAAGTCATCTCTTTTAAGATTATTGAATGTTGCATACACAACATTCTCGTCAAATCTGGATGCCTGAATGTCGCTGACATAAGTATACTCAGGAACTCCCGGAAAAGAAGATATCTTACTCCAGGTTTTACCGTTATCTTCGGTAACCCGGATCAGGCCGTCGTCAGTACCCACATACAGCAGGCCTTCTTTAACAGGTGATTCTTCAAGGGAAACAATAGTCCCGTACAACGATGTTGACACATCCTTTGCCACAGCATCAGGCCCCCAATATTTACCCATCACAGGCCATGTATTACGGTCAATCTGTGCTGTCAGGTCGTCAGAGATCACTTCCCAGGTATTTCCACGATCATCGCTTTTGAAAACTTTATTGGCAGCCATGTACAATCTTGTATTAGAATGCGGGCTGATGATCAGCGGTGCATTCCAGTTCCAGCGATAGGTCTTCTCCCCTTTCCGCGGCTGTGGTTTAATGCTGATACGCTCTCCGCTCTTCTTGTCATACCTTACAACATTGCCATACTGCCATTCGGAATAAATGATATCCGGATTTGTAGGATCAATACATACCCAGAAGCCATCACCGCCGACAGTTACTACCCATTCGCCGGATGTTACTCCGTTTCTTTTCAGGTTTCGCGAAGGTCCCCCAAGGGTATTGTTATCCTGTGTTCCTCCGTAAACGTTGTAAAACGGCTTATCATTATCGACTGCCACCCGATAAAACTGTGTAACGGGCAGATTAGAGACAAACCTCCAGTTAGTTCCGTCATCATACGTAATGTAGATCCCACCGTCGCATCCTAACATGTAATGCCTGTTATCATTCGGGTCGATCCACAAAGCATGGTCATCAACATGTTTATTCTTGTTACTCAACTTTTTCCATATCTTACCGCCATCGATGGTCACATACGAGAACGTTTCAACCGAATAAACCTTATCGAACTGAACCGGATCACAATATATCTCATTGTAATACTGACCACTTGAGTGATGATCGCTCATCTTGTTCCACGACTCTCCCCTGTCGGTTGATCTGAAAAAACCACCCTTTCCGTCCGCGGCTTCGACAATGAGGTAAAGCACATCCGGATTTTGCGGGGATATGGCAATTCCCATTCCTCCCTTATCAACAGATGGCAATCCTTTAACTATCTTTCTCCAATTCTTCCCGCCGTCTTCCGATTTATAAACCGAACTCTCAGGTCCGCCTCCTATCTTTGTAAAAACATGACGCCGACGTTGTTCTGAAGTGGCATAAAGAATATCAGGATTACGCGGATCACAGATAATATTATTCACTCCTGTATTCTCGCTTATTTCAAGTATTTTATCCCATCTCTTCCCTCCGTCTGTTGTTTTGTAAAGGCCTCTGTCACCACCCGGTCCCCACACTGAACCTTCGGCAGCAACATACACAACATCGGAATTACGCGGATCGATAAGTATCATACCTATCTGACGCGACTCCTTCAATCCCATGTTCTTCCAGCTCTTACCGCCGTCGAGTGATTTGTAAACTCCGTCACCGTAACCAAGAACACGCTGGTGATTGTTCTCGCCTGTTCCCGCCCATATCACATTATGGTTTTTAGGGTCCATGGCCAGGCATCCTATTGAATAAGCCCCGTATTTTTCAAACACAGGTTTAAAAGTTATTCCATTGTTGGTAGTTTTCCAGATATTACCACTGGCAACCGCAACATAAAACTCGGCAGGATTATCAGGATTAACTGCAAAATCAGCTATCCTGCCCGATGTAAATGCAGGTCCTATCGACCGCCATTTAAGTCCCGAGACAAGGCTGCTGTTAATTAATGTATCGACAGGTGAATCTGCCTTTTTCTTATCTTTTTCTTTTTTCTGACCTGCAAAAGATGCAGGAATAACCATAAACAATGCCAATATCAAAAGCATTGCCTTACTTCTTAATGTCTGAATGTTCATTAGTTGTAAATTTTGGATCTGATTAATATTAGGTGTAAATATTCTTGTATCGGTTAATTAACAATAAGCTAAAGTTATCACTTTTCAGCTTTTATAACAAGATGAAAACTACTATTGTTCCATTCGTTACGTTTAAAATCACCAAAACAATCCACCTTACTGAAATATTTTCCGGCTAAACTTTCAAGCGAACTTCTTCTTACAGGAAGTAATAGCACATTATTGGTCAATTCCTCTCCGCTTTTTTTATTTGTCAGTACAGTTTTGAAATCAATATGACCATCCGGGGCTAAAGTATACTTTCGTCCAAAAATATGATCCGGGGTTTCGATAGCAGGCAGCTCTTTTACATTATCATCAAGTATCCTGTCGTAATTAACTATCTGGATCAATAACTTCCCTCCTGGTTTCAATATGTAGTATGCATTCTTAACAAATTGTTCGATCATTGACATACTCTCCAAATGCACTAAAGTATTTCCGAAACAAAGAACAACATCATACCTGTTCTTACCATAATTTTCCAGTTCCCTTATCAGATCACCAACCTTAAACTTCAGATCAAGAGCCTGTGGTCGTTTTTCATCAGCAAGACCAATCATCTTTTCATCCGAATCAAAACCTGACACCCTTGCTGATCTTCGTGCAAGCATTATTGCAAGTGAACCTGTTCCGCAGCCTGCATCAATGATACGTTTACCCCCAACAGTTCCGTTAAAGCAACTCTCAACAAACTCCAACTGAACAGGATTAAACGGGAAAATACTGTCATATGCTTTCGATATGGAACTGTAAAAAGACATATTAAGATATTATGAGATCTTTTCAGCTATGTGATATCTGTTCCTTTCAGGTGAACTTCTTGATACCAGTTCGGCCAGAAAACCTGCAAGAAAAAGCTGAGTGCCGATTATCATGCTTGCCAGAGAGATATAGAAATACGGACTGTCAATAACCAAAGGTGCCTGAATGCCCTGATAAACAAACCAAAGCTTATGGCCGCCCAACCAGGCAGCAGCAATAAATCCAACGAAAAATATAAATGTCCCCAATCCGCCGAACAGGTGCATTGGACGCTTTCCGAATTTTGTGATAAAAGTTACGGACAGAAGATCAAGAAAACCTTTAAGAGTCCTTTCAATTCCGAACTTCGACACACCGTATTTTCTTTCCTGATGCTGAACCACCTTTTCTCCGATCTTTTCAAAACCGTTTTGCTTCGCGATCAGAGGAATGTATCTGTGCATTTCGCCATACACCTCAATATTTTTTACAACATCCTTTTTGTATGCTTTAAGCCCGCAGTTAAAATCATGGAGTTTTATTCCTGAAACCAGCCTCACTGTACGATTGAAAAGTTTACTCGGTACAGTCTTTCCCAAAGGATCGTACCGTTTCTTTTTCCATCCGCTCACAAGGTCGTACCCATCTTCGTTTATCATCCTCACAAGTTCGGGTATCTCTTCAGGGCTATCCTGCAGATCAGCATCCATCGTGATAACAACATCACCCCGGGCAGCTTCAAATCCTACATGCAAAGCAGCAGATTTCCCGTAATTCCTGCGAAACTTAAGGCCTTTTACCTCTTTATGCTTTTCTGCCATTTCATTTACTACAACCCATGAGTTATCTGAACTCCCGTCATCAACGAATAGCACTTCATACTCCCATCCCAAAGGTTTAAGTACACGTTGTATCCAGGCAAAAAGTTCACCTATTGATTCTTCTTCATTATAAAGGGGTACTACAATTGAAAGATCCATCTAAGATTTTTGAATTTTAATTTTGAGTTGTAATTATCCATAACCGTTTTTTTAGTCATTCAACATCCTTGACTGCCTCGTAGAATCCACTTTCAGGATTCTTTTTTACAAAAGCAGCAACGATCAAAGAGATCAGGGTACCGGTGAATACCTTATTTATGAATCCTGAAAAGGCAACAACCCCGGGAGTTACCATTATTTTATACATTTTTTCCACATTCTCCAGCATATCATCCGACATCCCAGATTTCATGACCTCTTCTTCCATAAGACTCAACATCTGATCAGAAAGAGAGCCGTCAAATTTCATAATAATGTACATTGTGGCAGCAGCAAAAATACCTGCAAACACCGAGATCAGAACACCGAGTCCCAGACCCTGGCCATACTTCAGCACTCCGTTATTTACATGATCACGATACTTTATCAAACCTATCCAGGTAATTATTATTACTACAGCAGTAGAAATATAACCAAGGTACTTGCTATCAAACAAATGACCTGACAAATAGAGGATCACCGTAAAAACAATGTGGAATATTCCAAGGTACAGACCATAAGTCATAGCCCATTTTGTAAGGGTATTTGAACTTTTTTCCATAGGTAGTTAATTTAGTTTTTCAAAATTGAAACTAAAATACAAAGAACTTATTTATTATTCGTTAAAACAGAAAAAAGAATAAAAAATTAAGCAAAAACCACAAAGAAATATTTGTACGGTTGATGTTTTTTGATACTTTTGCACTCGCAAAACGGGTAAGTCCCATACGACCAGCTCCTGCTGAATTCCCCCAGGGCCTGACGGCAGCAAGGGTAGGCGGTCGTAGCGGTGCGATATGGTAAGCTTACCCACCCGCCGATGTAGCTCAGTTGGTCAGAGCAGCTGATTTGTAATCAGCAGGTCGTGGGTTCGAATCCCTCCATCGGCTCGAAGTTATGTTCTTAGTTTATTGTAATTTTCAGGGAAATACAAAATTGAAAAACCGGAGACCCGTAGTATCGGGATATAACATCTCCGGCTTTTATTTAACAATCAATTTTCCCTTTTAAAATTGCCGATATAGCTCAGTTGGCCAGAGCAGCTGATTTGTAATCAGCGGGTCGGGGGTTCAAATCCCTCTATCGGCTCAAAAGTACGATCTTTACATAGTGAAACGAATTGGGGAGATACCAAAGTGGCCAACTGGGGCGGACTGTAACTCCGCTGGCGTACGCCTTCGTAGGTTCGAATCCTGCTCTCCCCACTTTTTTTGGG
>Ga0256913_10000751_pt1 | contig 16782 bp, 15 predicted proteins | sample Axial_MatmetaG_FD_185970 | JGI IMG/M metagenome (GOLD analysis project Ga0256913, IMG submission 185970) | Deep-sea worm associated microbial mat communities from Axial Seamount, Juan de Fuca Ridge, Pacific Ocean - Axial_Mat | ecosystem: Environmental > Aquatic > Marine > Oceanic > Microbial...
TATGTCTGTGATTAATTCATAACAAAAGTAAAACATTTTTTTGATTAAATATGTAAATTTTAAAAAATAATTAAGAATAATATTTACTTGTTCTCCGGTATTGTAAGTGTCAAAAAATCAGTAGTATATGCGATGCCGGTTAATAAAGAAAATCGTAAAATGTGAAGTTATTAACAACGACAATCCTTTATGATTGTTGAAGAAGAACAAAAAGGAAAAGCAAGGGCCGAATATGGTAAGAATATTATTACGGAACTTTCGAAAAAACTGGACGATGAATTTGGAAGTAGTTATGATGAACGAAATTTACGATATTACAGAAAATTTTATCAAACTTTTCCAATTAGTGCCACAGTGCGGTACGAATCGCAAACGTCTGAAAATAAAGATATTGTAAATGGCGCCACGGTGCAGCACTTTTTTCACCAAAAAAAATCGAAAACAACTCTTGTTAAACCACATCCTTTATTTGATGAAATAAGTCCTTTTTTAAGTTGGTCACATTATAAAATAATGATAACCGTATAGCCCGGAATTTTTATATGAAAGAAGCTGTGGCAAACGGTTGGGGAACAAGGGCATTGGCACGGCAAATTAATTCCTTAATATTACGAACGTTTACTTTCCTCAAAAAGAAAAGCTGAAAATTTACAGGCAATAAAAATTCCTTTACCTTTGTTTTTATTTTTGAATTATGTTTTTCGGTAAGAGTTTGATATTAAAACGGATTTTTGTTTTGATTCCGGTGATTGTTTCGGGTATTTTTTTTGTTGCCTGTCAGCATCAGTTCGAAAAAGTTTACAGGTTTCCGTTTCAAAATCCGGGGATTCCGGTTGAGCAAAGGGTTGATGACCTTTTGCACAGGTTGACGTTAGAGGAAAAAGCCTCGCTGATGTTATACAACAGTCCTGCTGTTGACCGCTTGGATATTCCTGCATACAACTGGTGGAACGAATGTCTTCACGGTGTAGCGCGTGCAGGCAGGGCAACGGTTTTTCCGCAAGCCATAGGTATGGCGGCAACCTTCGACGACGATCTCATATATCGTGTTGCCGTTGCTATCTCCGATGAGGCCCGTGCTAAATATAACATTGCTGTGAAAGATGGTGAAACGGGACAATATTCCGGTCTCACGTTTTGGTCGCCCAATATCAATATCTTTCGTGACCCGCGATGGGGAAGGGGGCAAGAGACTTACGGTGAAGATCCTTTTCTTACCGGTACAATGGGAGCGGCGTTCGTTCGCGGTTTGCAGGGCGAAAAGGCGGGTTATCTGAAAGTTTCTGCTTGTGCCAAACATTTTGCCGTTCACAGCGGCCCCGAAAAATCACGTCATTTTTTCAATGCGCATCCTTCCGAAAGAGATTTCAGAGAAACATATTTGCCGGCTTTTAAAATGCTTGTTGATGCCGGTGTCGAATCCGTGATGTGTGCATATAACCGCCTTGATGACGAACCTTGTTGTGCAAATACATACCTGCTCGATACTGTTCTGAGGAAAGAGTGGGGTTTTAATGGGCACATTGTTACCGATTGCTGGGCGCCCGATGATATTTGGTTCAGGCATAAAACAGCTCCCGATCGTGTTACAACGGCTGCAATGGTTGCGCGCGCCGGCGTCAGCCTTAATTGCGGATACATTTACGGATATCTGCCTGCTGCCGTCGATTCGGGTTATATTGATGAGAATATTATTGATGCTAATCTCAAAAGACTGCTGATAACACGTTTTAAACTCGGACTCTTCGATTCTGTTGAAGCCGTTCCATACGGCAATATCCCCGCCGTGGTAATCGACTCGAAACAGCATCGTGAACTGGCTCTTGAAACAGCACGAAAGTCGATTGTCCTGCTGAAAAACAATGGTGTTTTGCCTTTGAATACCGATTCTGTTAATTCCGTTCTGCTTACAGGTCCTTTTGCTGCCGATATTAATATTTTGGCAGGTAACTACAATGGCTATTCTTCGGGTATGACTACCATCCTTGAAGGTTTTGTCAATAGGGCAAAACCATCTGTCAAAATCAATTATAAGCAGGGTTTTGTTTTGGGTAACGACTCTGTCTTCAACGGCTTTTGGGATGCCCGACAGGTGGATGTTGTTGTTGCTTGTGTGGGACTTTCACCGCTTCTTGAAGGTGAAAACGGTGATGCGATGCTTAATGACAGGGGCGGTGATCGCCAAAAGATAGAACTCCCTGAAAATCAAGTGAGATTTATTAAAAAAATGAGGGAAACCGTAAAGGATAAACCCCTCGTGCTGATTGTTACCGGCGGTAGTGCCATTGCTCTCGGCGAAGTCGCTACCTTGGCCGATGCCGTGATTTTTGCTTGGTATCCGGGTGAAGAAGGCGGTAATGCCGTTGCCGATGTGGTGTTCGGTAATGTTAATCCTTCCGGAAAATTACCGGTTACTTTTTATCGAGCTACCTCCGATTTGCCTCCTTTCGATTCTTACGATATGAAAGGACGCACGTATAAATATTTCAATGCATCTCCGCTTTATCCGTTTGGTTTCGGATTGAGTTATACGGATTTTCACTATGATTCCATAAGGCTGTCCGGTAGAAATTTTGCTCCTGACGACACCGTTGAATTTACCGTTTCGGTTTCAAATACAGGCGATTACGACGGTGAGGAGGTGGTGCAGGTATATGTCTCCAAACAACAACGTGCGAAAGATGACCCCTTGAAAACATTGGTGGGTTTCAAAAGATTATCAATTGCGAAAGGCGGGAAAAAAGAAGCGATTTTTAGTATTCCCGTTAGTGCTTTTGGCTCTTGGAACATAAGCAAACAAAAGTTTATTACGGCCGGCGGAAAATATATTTTGAGTGTAGGAACCAATTCGTCCGACACACCTCTCAAAGTCGTGATTAAGGTTTTATAAAAGATTGCGGATTTAATCTATCTCTCCGAATTCGTTCAGGACTATAACAAATAAGGTATCAGGGCTTTTCTGTTTTTCGGATAATCCTTGAATTTCCTGTGATACCAGCGATGATGGTCCAGCGATCTGGGAATCAGGTTTGCCGCCGTCCACAATGCAAACGAAAATGCCGGCATACACCAGGCCATTAATGCCCAGCCTGCCCATTCTATTATCTCTCCCAAAAGATTTGGCGATGAGATATTTTCAAAAAGCCCTCCGTATGGTATTCGGTAGCCTTTTTTACCTCCTTTGCGAAGGTTGAGCAATGTCTGATCACTTATCACATTAAGGGTAAAACCTATGAAAAACAAGATTATTCCGGTAATAAATTGCCAACCGGTAATATAGCTGCTGTCGTATGTATTGCCGATGTAGCCAAACCAATATCCGTTAAAATATCCGTTGGCAATATTGAAAAATATGGCCATAAAGACTATCACCAGAGGCATTCGTTTTCCGTTTTCGTGCATCTGAAACGGATAAATAAAAATACGGCGGATATAATGTATTGCAAAAAGGCCGAAGATTATATAATCCGGCGCCGATTGCTCGCGGTCTCCGGTAAAAAAGAACCATGCAAAAACGGCAAGGACAGGTATTTCCATAATAAACCATCCCCAACGGTTGGGCAGGGTAGGACCCCATTTGTTGGTTGTATGTCTGCCGTATGGCGCCGTTACGAACAGTAAAAGCATAAAAGTGGCCACGGCAAGCCCCGACCAGATATATAATAATGTATAAAAGGTATCTTGTGAAATCATAAGGTTACAAAGATATAATTTTAACGGTTATTGGTTGTTTAAAAACCATTCTACGGCATCTTTGACACTTTCTTCGGTCGGGCGTGTTTTGAAATCTAAGGTTTCTACCGCTTTTGCATTGCTGATATTGCGGTTTCCTTCCTGCAATATCTTTAGTGACTGCGGGGTGTAAAGTGCTTGTTTGCCGCTTATTGCCGAATAAAGCTTTATAAACGGAACTCCTGCATAGGCTATTCCGAGAGGTAATACCGGCAGCTGTCCTTTTTTACCGGCAGCTTCTCTTATCATTCCCGACAGTCGGGCTATGGTGAGCCATCTTCCCGAAAGGATGTATCTCTCTCCCGGTTTGCCCGTTGTTATTGCGTTGACGGCAGCCCGGCTAATATCTCTGACATCAACCCAGTCGTAGCCGCCGGGTACGACCGCCGGAAGTTTGCCTTGACTTATTTTGCGAATCATCTGACCTATCAGCGACGGGCCGTGGTCGTTGGGACCTATGATGGCCGTGGGATTAAGCACCACCGTTTCAAAATCTTCCGAATTATTTTGTAAAACAAATTCTTCACCCATAGCTTTTGTGCGTTCATATTCCAACGGCGAATCCAAAGCAAGCGGACGCTCCTCGGTCATAGGTCTGTCGAACGGGCGATGTTGTAAAGCATGGATTGAACTAAAATGTATAAACCTTTTCACACCGGCTTCTTTTGCCGCATTGATAAGGTTCTTCGTACCGTAATAATTTGTTTGCATCACAAGGTCATCGTTCTTCGACTCAATGGAAATTGCCGCCGCAAGGTGAATTATCACATCCATCCCTTTGCAAAAATCCTTTAGCGATTTAATGTCGTTCAAATCACCGGGTGCTTTTTCGTAGTCAAATGCAGGAAGATATTCAGGTCCCCGGTGTAGTAACAACCGTAAATTGAAATCTCGGTTTTTTCTCAAAAGGAGCAAAATATTATATCCGGTAAATCCCGTACCACCTGTCAATCCTATTTTCATAACCAATGATTATTATGTTTATATCAAGCCATAAAAGTATTAAAAATTCCCATACCACTTCCGTAAACCTCTTTCAAAATATTTCTCTTTCAGCATATAAATATTTTTATACTTTTGCAGCCTCAAATTTATTTATAAACTTTTTTAAAGAAGAAAGAGAGAGTATTAGTTATGATTATTGTACCTGTAAAAGAGGGCGAAAACATCGACAGAGCTTTGAAAAAATTCAAACGTAAGTTTGATAAAACCGGAACTCTGAAGGAGTTACGTCGCCGCAAACAGTACACTAAGCCTTCAATAGTACGCCGTGAGCAAAAGCTGAAAGCCATTTATGTGCAGCAGCTTCGTGAGCGTGAAGAAGGCATGTAATTAATTTATCAAAAATTTTTTTGAAGCTTTCTTAAAAAATTGATTATATTTATATCGATTTTTTAGAAAGCTTTTTTTATGGGTGTAATCGACGATTTTATTAGTCACTTAAAATACGAGAACAGATATTCCGGTCATACGTTAGCAGCTTATAATAAGGATATTACATCTTTTGCCGAATTTTTGGAAGGTGAATTTCCCGATACGGAAATTGGCAATGCCGAGCCGTTTATGATTCGCTTGTGGATGGTAGGTCTTACCGAAAACGGACTGAAACCTGCCTCTGTAAACCGGAAAATCACCTCTTTGAGGTCGTTCTACCGCTTTCTGAAAAATCGCGGACAAATCCAAAATAATCCCGTTGCTCTTATCAATCCTATGAAAAAGCCTTCGTCTTTGCCGACCTATGTCGAAGAAGAGAAAATGGAAGACCTTTTGACGGGTGTTGAATTTGGCAACGATTATAAAGGTGTTCTCGACAAGCTCTTGCTTGAGCTTTTCTATTCCACGGGAATGCGTTTGTCTGAACTTACCGGCTTGCACAATTCCGATGTCGATTTTTTCAACAGTAATATAAAGGTGCTCGGAAAAAGAAATAAGGAAAGGATAATTCCATTGTCGGACAATCTAATGACCTTGTTTAGAGAATATTTCAAACTGCGGGATGCCGAATTCGGCACCCAACCCCCGGATAATTATATATTTTTAACACCCTCGGGTAAGAAAATTTATAATAAATTTGTGTATCGAAGGATTAACTATTATCTCGGTCTTGTTACAACTTTAACTAAAAAGAGTCCGCATGTTATTCGACACAGTTTTGCAACACATATGCTCAATCATGGAGCCGACCTCAATGCCATCAAGGAAATTCTTGGTCACGCATCGTTGGCGGCCACCCAAATATATACTCATAACAGTATTGAGAAGTTAAAATCAGTTTATAAACAAGCCCATCCAAAGGCGTAAAAACAGGGAGGTAAAATATGAATATTACGATCAATTCGGTTAAATTCAGAACCGACAAAAAGCTTGAAGACTTTATCGAAAATAAAGTTGAAAAACTTAACAACATTTACGAGGGCATTCACAGCAGTGAAATTATCCTCAGGCTGGATAAAGATGAGCAAAAAGAAAACAAAATTACTGAGATTAAACTCAACATCAAAGGAGGTGAATTATTCGCAAAAAAACGCAGTAAGTCGTTCGAAGAAGGTACCGATTTGGCTATCGATGCTTTGAAAAAACAACTTGTAAAGCACAAGGATAAGCTTAGAAAACGGTGATAATTTATTCATTTTCAAACATATGAGCATGCAGGCGTAAAAAAAGGAATTTTTTTTCAAATAATATTTGGAAGTTACGTTTTGTTTACTACATTTGCAGACCCTTTTGCGAGGGTCTTTTTTTGTTATTTGAAATGGTGAAAATACCCTTAAAAAGCCGATGTAGCTCAGTTGGCCAGAGCAGCTGATTTGTAATCAGCCGGTCGGCGGTTCGAATCCGTCCATCGGCTCGTTTTTTATACCGGAAAAACGATTCTGAAAAAGAAGTTGTACCAAGTAAAAAAAGTACTTTCTTTGCAGGCTCGAAAATCCGGCATAAACAGGCAAAAAGGATTTTTAAACGGGGAGATACCGAAGCGGTCAAACGGGGCAGACTGTAAATCTGTTGGCTCAGCCTTCGGAGGTTCGAATCCTCCTCTCCCCACTTTTACTTTTTTATTAAATTGGTAACAGCATCCGTGGAGGATGTTTTTATCCTTTTATTATTAAAGGTGATTTTCAGCGGGAGTAGCTCATCTGGTAGAGCGACAGCCTTCCAAGCTGTAGGTGGCCGGTTCGAGCCCGGTTTCCCGCTCTTTTTTTTGCTATTGTAGCTCAGGGGTAGAGCACTTCCTTGGTAAGGAAGAGGTCACGAGTTCAAATCTCGTCAATAGCTCAAAATTATTTTTTTGATACTAAATTTAACTTTTTATTTAACTTAATTCTATTAATTATGGCTAAAGAACATTTTGACAGGTCGAAGCCACACGTTAACGTTGGTACTATCGGTCACGTTGATCACGGTAAAACTACTCTTACCGCCGCTATTACCGTTTGTCTTGCTGACAAAGGTTTATCCGAAGTAAAAGATTTTGACGCTATTGACAATGCTCCTGAAGAAAAAGAAAGGGGTATTACAATCAATACGGCTCACGTTGAATACACAACAGAAAAACGTCACTACGCACACGTTGACTGTCCCGGTCACGCCGACTACGTTAAGAACATGGTAACAGGTGCTGCCCAGATGGACGGTGCTATCCTCGTTGTTGCCGCTACCGACGGCCCCATGCCTCAAACACGTGAGCACATCCTGCTCGCTCGTCAGGTTGGTGTACCGAGAATGGTTGTTTTCATGAACAAAGTTGACATGGTTGACGACGAAGAGCTTCTCGAACTTGTTGAAATGGAAATCCGTGAACTCCTCGATTTCTATGAGTTCGACGGTGACAATACTCCCATTATCCAAGGTTCTGCCCTCGGTGGACTTAACAAAGAACCTAAATGGGTTGAAAAGATTTTTGAATTGATGAATGCCGTTGACGAGTGGATTCCGTTGCCGGAGCGCGATGTTGACAAAGACTTCCTGATGCCTATTGAGGACGTATTCTCAATCACAGGTCGTGGTACCGTTGCCACAGGTCGTATCGAAACAGGTGTTATCAACTCGGGTGACCCCGTTGATATTATCGGTATGGGTGCTGAAAAACTCAAGTCTGTTGTAACAGGTGTTGAGATGTTCCGCAAAATCCTCGACCGTGGTGAAGCAGGTGACAACGTTGGTCTGTTGCTCCGTGGTATCGACAAAAACGAAATCCGTCGTGGTATGGTTATCGCCAAGCCCGGTTCGGTTACTCCTCATAAAAACTTCAAAGCTGAGGTTTATATCCTGAAGAAAGAAGAAGGCGGACGTCACACTCCGTTCCACAACAACTACCGTCCTCAGTTCTACTTCCGTACAACTGACGTAACCGGTGAGATTATTCTTCCTGATGGAGTAGAAATGGTAATGCCCGGTGACAACCTCTCTATTACCGTTAATCTTATCAACGAGATTGCCATGAACAAAGGATTGCGTTTCGCTATCCGTGAAGGTGGTCGTACCGTTGGTGCCGGTCAGGTAACCGAGTTAATTGACTAAGTTTATTTAAAAGTTAAATATAACGATATGATGCCTCTTTAATTAGAGGTATCATATCTTTTTGTAAATAAACTTTTAGTATAAACGGGTGTAGCTCAGCTGGTAGAGCTCTGGTCTCCAAAACCAGGAGTCGTGGGTTCGAATCCTACCACCCGTGCGAATATTTGTAACAATTATGGCAAAAGTAGTAGATTACATTAAAGAAAGTTACGACGAACTGGTGCACAAAGTAAGCTGGCCTTCGTGGGCAGAACTGCAAAACAGCGCCATTGTGGTATCCGTTGCTTCCCTAATCATCGCTCTTGTGGTGTTTTTGATGGATTTCACTTTCAAAAATGTTCTGGATGCATTCTATGGATTATTCTAATGATAAATCCCGGACATCGTCGTATTTATTTAAATTCAACGCATAAATTAAATAGCGTAAGGTAAAAGATCATGAGTGATACAGACAACAAAAAGTGGTACGTCGTAAGGGCTATCAGTGGGAAGGAAAACAAGGTTAAAGAATATCTCGAAAGCGAAATCAAAAGATTGAACTACGAAGATTTAATCGAGCAAGTACTTATCCCTACCGAGAAAGTTTATCAGATCAGAAAAGGGAAAAAGATTAGCAAAGAGCGAAACTATTTCCCCGGCTATGTTTTGATAAAAGCCGACCTTAGAGGCGAAGTCGCTCATGTGATTAAAGATGTACCTAACGTTATCGGATTCCTCGGAGCCGAAAAAGGCGGAGCGCCGCTTCCTTTACGACCTGCAGAAGTCAATCGTATTCTTGGTAAAGTTGACGAACTGGCCGAGCAGGGTGAATTCGTAAATGTTCCGTTTATTGTGGGTGAAACCGTCACTGTTACCGACGGCCCTTTCTCTTCTTTCTCCGGTATTATCGAAGAAATTAACGAAGAGAAAAAACGCCTGAAAGTGATGGTTAAAATTTTTGGTCGTAAAACTCCGCTGGAATTGGGTTTTATGCAAGTTGAAAAAGAATAATCGCAAGCTATTTGTTACGGTAGTGAACGATTTATTATTTAATCTTTTTAAAATCTTAAAAGATGGCAAAAGAAGTAAGTGGATTAATTAAATTACAAATCAGAGGCGGTGCCGCAAACCCGTCACCTCCCGTGGGACCTGCTTTGGGTGCCAAAGGGGTGAACATTATGGAGTTTTGCAAGCAGTTTAATGCTCGTACTCAGGATCAGGCCGGTAAGGTCCTTCCTGTGATCATTACTGTTTATGCCGATAAATCTTTCGAGTTTATCATCAAGACTCCGCCTGTGGCCGTCCAACTTCTGGAAGCTGCGAAAATCAAAAAAGGCTCCTCGGAACCTAACCGTAATAAAGTAGCATCGGTAACCTGGGATCAGGTGAAACAAATTGCCGAAGCTAAAATGGTGGATTTGAACGCTTTCGAAGTATCGTCGGCAATGAGAATGGTTGCCGGTACTGCCCGCTCTATGGGCATTACCGTTAAAGGCGACTTCCCTGAAGTGTAATTTTTAAAATTTAAATCAGAAATGGCAAAGTTGACAAAAAAACGCAAAGAAGTTTTAGCCAAAGTCGATAAGGAGAAAGCCTATACCCTGCCCGAAGCTGTTGAGCTGGTAAAAGAAATTACCACCACCAACTTCGACGCATCGGTGGATCTGGACGTTCGTCTGGGAGTTGACCCGAGAAAAGCAAACCAAATGGTGCGCGGCTCCGTTACTCTCCCTCACGGTACCGGTAAAACTAAAAAAGTATTGGTTTTATGTACTCCCGATAAAGAAGACGAAGCTAAACAAGCAGGAGCCGATTATGTTGGTCTGGATGAATATATCCAGAAAATAAAAGGCGGTTGGACTGATATTGACGTTGTTATCACTATGCCGAGTGTTATGCCTAAAGTAGGTGCTCTTGGTCGTATTTTGGGACCCCGTGGCCTTATGCCAAACCCAAAGACCGGTACTGTTACTATGGATATCGCCCGCGCAGTTAATGAAGTCAAAGCCGGTAAAATCGATTTTAAAGTCGATAAATTCGGTATTATCCATTCAGCCGTTGGTAAGGTGTCGTTCGACAAGGATAAGCTCGTGGAAAACGCAGGCGAATTGCTGAACACCATCCTTAAACTTAAACCGGCTGCTGCCAAGGGAACCTATGTGAAATCCGTATTTATATCTTCTACTATGAGTATGGGTGTCCGTATTGATCCTAAGAGCATAAACCTTTAGTTATTAACCTTTTAACAAGTTTGTTATGAGAATCGAAGACAAAAAACTAATTGTAGATGATGTCAAAGCTAAACTGGAAGCTTCACCGGTAGTCTATATCGCTGATATCTCCGGACTCGACGCCTCGCAAACCAGCGACCTGCGCCGTATGTGCTTTAGCAAAGATATCAAGCTGCAAGTAGTTAAAAACACATTGCTCAAAAGGGCAATGGAAGAGGTTGATAATAACTATGAGGAACTTTATGATGTATTGAAAGGCAATACCTCGCTGATGTTTTCAGATACGGGTAATGTACCCGCCAAACTGATTAAGGATTTCACCAAAAAATTCAAAACCGAAAAACCGGTCCTCAAAGGGGCCTATGTTGAAAGTGTTTGTTATATTGGTGCCGATCAGCTTGATTTTCTGGCAAGCATCAAATCCAAGAACGAACTTCTTGGTGATATCATTGGCCTGTTACAGTCGCCTGCTAAGAATGTTATCTCTGCTCTTCAGAGCGGAGGCGGCAAACTGGCCGGTATTGTTAAAACTCTATCCGAAAGAGCCGAGTAGTTATATTTTTTTTAATTAAGTAAATTATTTTTAACCAGTTCATAAGAACACAAAATTTTAATAAAATGGCAGATTTAAAAGCTTTTGCAGAACAATTAGTTAATTTGACTGTTAAAGAAGTTAATGAATTAGCAGACATTTTGAAAGAAGAATATGGTATTGAGCCTGCTGCAGCAGCTGTTGCTGTTGCCGGTCCTGCTGCCGGTGGCGACGCTGATGCCGCTGAAGAAAAAACTTCTTTCGATGTTATTCTTAAATCTCACGGATCTTCCAAACTGGCTGTCGTTAAGTTAGTTAAAGAGCTTACAAGCCTTGGCCTCAAAGAAGCCAAAAGCTTAGTTGATTCTGTTCCTGCTCCTATCAAAGAGGGCGTTACAAAAGATGAAGCTGAAGCTCTTAAAACTCAACTCGAAGAAGCTGGTGCTGAGGTTGAGATTAAATAATAAGATTGATATTATACCTTATTTGCATAGACCTTTTTCCGGTTTTTCCGGATTAAGGTCTTTGCCGTATATTTCCTATTATTTTTATTAATTCAAAAGCCCGTTACCTTGACATCATTAGATAAAAAACAAAGAATAAATTTTGCTTCGGCAAAAGTACACGTGCAATATCCTGATTTTCTGGATATTCAGCTGAAATCTTTCAGAGATTTTCTCCAGCTGGAAACCACTCCCGAAAATCGTGAAAACGAGGGGTTATACAAAGTCTTTACCGATAATTTCCCCATTACCGATGCACGAAACAATTTTGTACTGGAGTTTCTCGACTATTTTGTCGATCCCCCGAGATACAGTATCGAAGAGTGTATCCAGAGAGGGCTGACTTACAGCGTGCCGCTGAAAGCCAAACTGAAACTCTATTGTACCGATCCCGAACACGAGGATTTTGAAACACAAATACAGGATGTCTATCTCGGTACTATTCCGTATATGACTCCCAAAGGTACCTTTGTTATCAACGGTGCCGAACGTGTTATCGTGTCGCAGTTGCACCGCTCGCCCGGCGTGTTCTTCGGAACAAGCCGCCACGCTAACGGTACGCAACTCTATTCTGCGCGTATTATTCCGTTTCAGGGGTCGTGGATCGAATTTGCAACCGACATCAACAATGTCATGTTTGCTTATATCGACCGTAAAAAGAAATTACCTGTTACCACTTTGTTGCGTGCCATAGGCTTTGAAAGCGACCGCGATATTCTCGAAATTTTCGACCTCGCCGAAGAAATTAAAGTTTCAAAGGCAGGTCTCAAACGTGTTCTCGGCCGTAAACTCGCTGCTAAGGTGTTGCGTGCGTGGATTGAAGACTTCGTCGATGAAGATACCGGCGAGGTTGTTTCTATCGAACGTACCGAAGTGATTGTCGAAAGGGAAACAGTACTCGAAAAAGAACATATTAACCCGATTGTGGAATCAGGAGTGAAAACCATTATCCTGCATAAGGATGATACTTCTATCAACGATTTCTCAATCATTTTCAACACTCTTCAAAAGGATACTTCAAACTCCGAAAAAGAAGCTGTTGAATATATCTACCGTCAGTTGAGAAACGCCGAACCGCCGGATGAAGAAACCGCACGTTCGGTTATCAATAATCTGTTTTTCAGCGAAAAACGGTATGACCTCGGTGATGTTGGACGTTATAAAATCAACAAAAAACTGGGCTTGACTGTTGACGATAAAATAAAAGTCCTCACCAAGGAAGATATTATTGAAATTATCAAACACCTAATCCGTTTGATAAATGCCAAGACTGAGGTTGACGATATCGACCACCTCAGCAACCGTCGTGTTCGTACCGTGGGTGAACAGCTCTCCAATCAGTTTGGAGTAGGTTTGGCACGTATGGCACGTACCATCCGTGAAAGAATGAATGTGCGTGATAACGAGGTGTTTACACCTATCGACCTTATCAACGCAAAAACACTTTCATCGGTTATCAATTCGTTCTTCGGAACAAATCAGCTTTCGCAGTTTATGGATCAAACCAATCCGCTGTCGGAAGTTACCCACAAACGCCGTATCTCCGCTTTAGGCCCCGGTGGTCTTTCCCGTGAGCGTGCCGGTTTCGAGGTGCGTGACGTCCACTTTACTCACTATGGTCGTCTCTGTACCATCGAAACTCCTGAAGGCCCTAACATCGGTCTTATATCTTCGCTTGCCGTTTTTGCCAAAATTAACGAACTCGGCTTTATCGAAACTCCGTACAAAAGAGTTGAAGAAGGTAAAGTTATGCTCGATGAACCGCCTGTATTCCTTACGGCAGAAGAGGAAGAGGATAAATTCATCACTCATTCCAAACTGAAGTTCGACAAAAATTCAGGTGATATTCTTGAAAAGAAGGTGAAGGTTCGTAAGATGGCTGATTATCCGATTATCGAAAAAGAAAAAATTGATTTTATTGATGTCGGTTCTAACCAGATTGCATCTGTAGCTGCTTCGCTCATTCCTTTCCTTGAGCACGACGACGCCAACCGTGCACTTATGGGTTCCAACATGATGCGTCAGGCCGTACCGCTTATGCAGCCCGAAGCTCCTATCGTTGGTACCGGAATTGAAGCTCCTGTGGCTGTTGATTCCCGTAATATGATTATTGCCGAAGCCGACGGTTATGTGGTTGAGGTTGATGCCTCGCATATCGTTGTAAAATATAAAAGAACCGACGAGGAAAAGCTTATCAGTTTCGATTCGGACACGGTTACTTATAATCTTATTAAATTTCAAAAGACAAACCAGTCAACTTCCATCAACCAGAAACCGGTTGTTCGTAAGGGACAAAAAATTACAAAAGGACAGATTCTCTCCGAAGGTTATGCTACCAAGGACGGTGAGCTTGCTCTCGGACGTAACCTGAAAGTGGCGTTTATGCCGTGGAAAGGATACAACTTCGAGGATGCCATTGTGATTTCCGAAAAGGTTGTTCGTGATGATATCTTTACTTCCATTCACATTGATGAATACACACTTGAAGTACGTGATACAAAACGCGGCGTGGAAGAGTTGACCAATGATATTCCCAACGTCAGCGCCGAAGCCACCAAAGATTTGGACGAAAACGGTCTTATCCGCATCGGTGCCGAAGTTAAAGAAGGTGATATCCTTATCGGTAAGATTACCCCTAAGGGTGAAACCGATCCAACACCGGAAGAGAAACTGCTTCGTGCCATCTTTGGCGACAAAGCCGGTGATGTGAAAGATGCTTCGCTGAAAGCTTCTCCCTCACTCAGAGGGGTGGTTATCGGCAAAAAATTATTCGCACGCGCCATTAAAGACCGCCGCAGTAAAACTGCCGAAAAAGAAGGTCTTGAAAAGGCAAAAACCGAATTTGACGGAAAGGCTGCCAAGCTGAAAGCTCAGCTGGTTGACAAACTTCTCGTACTTGTTAACGGAAGAACTTCTCAAGGGGTTTATAATAATTTCAAAGAGGTTATTATCCCCAAGAGAACCAAGTTTACTCAGAAGTTGTTGATGTCTATTGATGATTATATCAACATCAATCCCACAAAATGGTCAACCGATAAAACCAAAAATCAGCTTATCCAAAAGGTTATTTTCAATTACGGAAGAAAATATAAAGAGATTCTCGGTGAATACAACCGCAAGAAGTTTGCTTTATCGGTAGGCGACGAGCTGCCGTCTGGTATTGTGAAACTTGCCAAGGTTTACATCGCCAAGAAACGTAAGTTGAAAGTAGGTGATAAAATGGCCGGACGTCACGGTAACAAAGGTATTGTTGCCAAGATTGTGCGTCAGGAAGATATGCCGTTCCTCGAAGACGGCACTCCGGTGGATATAGTTCTCAATCCTTTGGGCGTACCCTCAAGGATGAACCTTGGCCAGATTTATGAAACCGTTCTCGGATGGGCCGGAAAAGAGCTTGGGCTTAAATTTGCCACCCCGATTTTCGACGGCGGTAATCTCGACCAGATAAACGAGTATATAAATCAGGCCGGACTTCCCGAAAACGGAAAAGTTCACCTCTACGACGGCGGTACCGGACGAAAATTCGACCAGCCTGCCACCGTGGGTATTATCTATATGCTTAAACTACACCACCTTGTGGACGACAAAATGCACGCCCGTTCCATCGGTCCTTATTCTCTTATCACCCAGCAACCTCTCGGCGGTAAAGCTCAGTTCGGAGGTCAGCGTTTCGGTGAGATGGAGGTTTGGGCACTCGAAGCTTTCGGTGCGTCAAACGTACTGCAGGAAGTGCTTACCGTTAAATCGGATGATGTTGTCGGCAGAGCCAAAGCTTACGAAGCCATCGTTAAAGGTCAGAAATTCCCCGTACCGGGTATCCCCGAATCGTTTAACGTTCTGGTTCACGAGCTTAACGGCTTGGGTCTCAATATCAATTTTGATTAGTTCTAGTTTTTTTTGATTTGGAAATGTTTGTAACAATATAAATATGGCTTTTAAAAAATATTCGGCGGAAAGAAAGAGTTTCAACTCTATCACCATAAGCCTTGCTTCTCCCGAGATGATTCTCGAAAGATCAAGCGGTGAGGTGCTTAAGCCCGAAACCATTAACTACAGAACATATAAGCCGGAGCGCGACGGTTTGTTCTGTGAGCGTATTTTCGGACCGGTTAAAGATTACGAATGTCATTGCGGTAAGTACAAAAGAATCAGATACAAAGGTATTGTGTGCGACCGCTGTGGTGTTGAAGTTACCGAGAAAAAGGTGCGCCGTGAGAGAATGGGACATATTAAACTGGTGGTTCCGGTGGCTCATATCTGGTTTTTCAAAACGCTTCCCAACAAAATGGGTGCGTTGCTCGGTATTCCGACGAAAAAGTTGGATACCATTATTTATTATGAAAAATATGTGGTTATCAGCCCCGGTATTAAGGAAGCCGATGGTATTCAGTATCTCGACTTTTTGAGCGAAGAAGAATATTTTAATATTATCGATTCGCTGCCGCCTGATAATCAGTATCTTGATGATTCCGATCCTAATAAGTTTATCGCCAAGATGGGTGCGGATGCAATTCACGATTTGCTGGCTCGTCTCGACCTCGATGAACTTTCATATACTCTAAGAAATAAGGCAAGTAACGAAACATCACAACAGCGTAAAGCCGATGCTCTTAAGCGTCTTAAAGTTGTGGAAGCTTTCCGCGATGCCAATACCCGCACCGAAAACCGTCCCGAGTGGATGATTGTTAAGGTGGTGCCCGTTATTCCTCCGGAGCTTCGTCCTTTGGTGCCGCTTGACGGCGGACGTTTTGCCACTTCCGACCTCAACGACTTATACCGGAGGGTGATTATCCGTAACAACCGCTTGAAGCGATTGATTGAGATAAAGGCTCCGGATGTGATTCTGCGTAACGAAAAGCGTATGCTTCAGGAAGCTGTTGATTCTCTTTTCGACAATTCACGTAAGTCCAGCGCCGTTAAAACCGATTCCAACCGTGCGTTGAAATCTCTCAGCGACAGTCTGAAAGGTAAGCAGGGACGTTTCCGTCAGAACTTGCTCGGTAAACGTGTTGACTACTCAGGCCGTTCAGTAATCGTTGTCGGTCCCGAGTTGAAACTCAACGAATGCGGGCTGCCTAAGGATATGGCTTCAGAGCTTTATAAGCCGTTTATTATCAGAAAATTGCTTGAGCGCGGTATTGTGAAAACGGTAAAAAGCGCTAAAAAAATAGTTGACCGTAAGGATCCCGTTGTTTGGGATATTCTTGAGAATGTACTTCGCGGTCATCCGGTGTTGCTTAACCGTGCTCCTACGCTCCACCGTCTTGGTATTCAGGCGTTCCAGCCC
>Ga0256913_10000752_pt1 | contig 16773 bp, 14 predicted proteins | sample Axial_MatmetaG_FD_185970 | JGI IMG/M metagenome (GOLD analysis project Ga0256913, IMG submission 185970) | Deep-sea worm associated microbial mat communities from Axial Seamount, Juan de Fuca Ridge, Pacific Ocean - Axial_Mat | ecosystem: Environmental > Aquatic > Marine > Oceanic > Microbial...
TCTCTCCAACTTATCATAAGAAATCAGAACAGGTTAATAGTGCGTTGTTGCGTTTGTGTGTTCAATATAATGATGCAGAAGTTTACGATCCATTGGTTATTTATTTTAATGATTCAGCTTCAGCAGTATTCGAAAAGAGTAGAGATGCTCTCAAGCTAATGAACTCTGATTCGCAGGTGCCAAGCTTTTATGCATTCTCGTCTGATAACCGAAAGCTTTCCATCTATTCGGTTTCTGTTCCGGATGACAGCCTAAGCATTATTCCTGTTGGATTGTCCATTGACAAAGATGCTTTGGTAACATTTAATGCATGTAATGTTGATTTGTTTGATGAAAATGTTCAGATTCTGCTACACGATAAAGGAAATTATCTTTATCACAATTTAACTTTGGATCCGGTATATAAAATCTATCTTGAAGCTGGTGATTATACTGAGAGGTTTTCCATTGTTTTTACAATGAAAGATATACGCTATCAACCGGGTAAGAATGATTTGTTTTATGCTTATAATTATGGAAACAGAGTTTACGTTCATGTAAATGCTGAGGTTGATACTAAAACTAATGTTACTTTGACTAATTTGTTGGGGCAGTCATTATGGAATGAATCCTTTTATGGAAACGGTTATCATGACTTTTCTGTAAATGTTAAGCAGGGTATTTATATCTTGAATGTTAGCTCTGATGAAGGTTATTACACTAAAAAACTATTTATAAATAATGGTTATTAAACAAACTAATTTAAGAGCTACTGCAATCATTATCTTTTTGGTGATGGGAATTGTACTGTTTGGAGTACAACAATCAGTGGTTGCTCAGGAAAAGCCACCACGACCCATGGCTATTTATGTTTCTACTGTTCAGCATCTTAATTTTGGAGATATTATTTTGGGGCCGACAGGAGGAACGGTAACGGTGCATCCTGATGGAACTCGTACTTCAACGGGAGACATTACTTTAGGTAATTTCGGATCAAGTTATTCTCCTGCATTAATTGAAGTAGAAGCAAACAGAGGAACCTTGATAACCATAATTAACGGACCTGATATAACATTAACAGGAAGCAATGGAGGTTCGATGACCATGAAGGTTGGTACATCATACCCGACCTCGCCTTTTGTTACAACCCATAATTATCCAACCCGGACATTGGTTTATATCGGAGGTACGCTTACAGTCGGAACCTCGGCTGCAAACCCTGAAGGAGCTTATAGCGGTACATTTTCAGTTACATTTATTCAGGAATGATTTGGTTAAGATGATATTGTAAATGATTAGCAACACACCACACATATCGTCTCATTCTGGTTCCCTCTCCCAAAAAAGGAGGGGTGTTTTTTTGTGGGGATTGTTGGGTGTTTTGATACTGCTATTTTTTATTCCAGAAAAGGGATTTGCACAAGAGGAGGATGAGTTTTATGAGATTTCTGTATTTCTGGAAGTAAACAGAATCGGTGGTGCAGAAATTCCTTCAATTATCAATGATAGGATTGTCTATTTATCGGTTTCTGATTTATTTGATTTTTTGAGAATTAAGAACAGTGTCACGGGTGATTTCGATGCTGTGACCGGGTTTTTGATGAATGAGAATAATATTTATAATATTGACCGTACAACCAATACAATCCAGTATGTTGATAAGATTTATACCCTGAAAGAGAAAGATATGCTACGAACCGAAACAGGGCTTTATCTGAAATCAGATTACTTTGGTGAGGTTTTTGGTCTGGAGTGTACATTTGATTTCCGAACCTTGAAAGTAACCCTTAATACTCAGCTTGAGTTACCTATCATCCGTGAAATGCGACTTGAGTCGATGCATCGGGGGATAAGAAAGCTTACAGGAGAAATGCAGGCTGATATTACTTTGAAGAGAGAATATCCATTGTTGAGTTTTGGTATGATGGATTTAACTGCTAACTCGGCTCAGATGGTAAACGGCCCAACCAACACAAGGGTGAACCTAGGTTTTGGAGGGATTATTTTGGGTGGTGAAGCCAATGTGGTGCTTAATTATAATTCTCGGCAACCTTTTACTGAGCGTGAACAGTATTACCTGTGGCGCTTTGCCAATAACGATTTTAAAGTGATGAAGCAGGCAATGGCAGGAAGAATCAGTACTTTTGCTACTTCATCAATTTACAATCCGGTGGTGGGGGTTCAGTTTACCAACTCGCCCACATCATACAGGCGTTCGTTTGGTACTTACACATTAAGCGATTATACCAAACCAGGCTGGACAGTAGAACTTTATGTTAACAATACATTAATTGATTACCAGCAGGCAGATGCTTCGGGGTTTTATTCGTTTGAAGTTCCGTTGATTTATGGAAGCACCGAAATAAAATTACGTTTTTATGGTCCATGGGGTGAAGAGCGTACAAAGGAGCAAAGCATCAATGTACCATTTAGTTTTGTGCCAAAGAACACGTTGGAGTACAGGGTAAGTGCTGCCTATGTTGAAGATGGCCTACATTCTGTTTTCTCTCGTGGTGAGGTTAATTACGGTTTGGGGCGGTATCTAACAGTAGGGGGTGGTGTCGAGTACCTTTCTTCGGTAACATCAGGGCCAGTGATGCCCTTTCTAAATGCAACCGTAAGCCTCGGTGGTAAACTGCTTTTTACAGGTAACTATACTTATGGGGTTCAACTCAAGGGATTGTTAAATTATCGCTTTAATTCAGGATTACAGTTTGATTTGGAATATACCAAGTATGATAAAGATCAGACAGCAATTAGTTACAACTATCTCGACGTGCGTAAATTCACTGTTTCAATGCCTGTGCATATTTCAGCTTTTTCGATGCTGGCAAGGTTCAGAGTCAGTAATTATGTAATGCCTTTAACGCAATATACCAATGCCGAGCTTATTCTGTCAGGAAGTATGTTGGGAGTTGCTACCAATATTTCAACTTTTGCCAATTTTTCTCCCGGTCGTGATGCATATGTGTACACAAACGCCTCTTTAAGGTTCAGAATGTTTAAAGATCTTTTTATCAGTCCGATAGTGCAGTATAGTTACAATGATGGGCAACTGATTTCGGCGCGATGTGAAATTGAAAAGCGTATCACAAAACATGGATATTTGTCAGCTTCTTACGAAGAAGTATTCAGAGGTGCTATCCGGAATGTTCAGGTTGGTTTACGGTTCGACCTTGATTATGTTAATACCAGTGCATACGTACGTACGGGCAACCGGGGAACAGTATTCTTTGAAAATGCAAGTACTAGTATGCAATTTGGTGAGAATGGTTATGTAAATGTATCGAACCGTTCGAGTGTTGGGCGTGGTGGTTTGATTGTAATGCCATTCCTCGATATCAATGGTAACGGTAAGTATGATAAGAATGAGCCAAGAGTTAGTGGGGTGGAGGTGAAAGCATCCAGTGGTATGGTCAAGAAAAGGGAAAAGGATACCTGTATTATTGTTTCGGAACTCGAACCTTATGCTGATTGCTATATTGAGTTGAATACCAATAACCTTGATAATATTGCCTGGAGCATTAAAAACAAAACCTATAAAGTGGCGGTTAATGCCAATCAGTACCGTACCATTGAAGTGCCCATTTCGGTAGTGGCTGAGGTGTCGGGTATGGTTTATAAAAAATCAGGAAACAAAACAGAAGGTTTGGGACGTGTGATTGTCAATATTTACGATATCAGTGGTAACCTGGTTGGTAATACACTTTCAGAAAGTGATGGTTTCTACAGTTATATGGGGCTTACTCCGGGTAGTTACGTTGTAAAAATCGATCCTAAGCAGATGAAAAAACTTAATATGACCGTATCTCCTGATGGAACCCCAATCACGATCCGTCAGCTGGAAGATGGAGATTTTGTGGATGATATTGACTTCGTAATAACATCCAATAAGTAAATTTATCCGGATTTTTCTGTCGATTTGTAACTGTGTAGCTCAGGTTTAAAGTTTATAACGCCCAATAAGAAAGCCGGAGCATTAAATCAATCTTGCTGTTTCAAAGAAATCTTTTAACATGATTTTTATCTATCTTTGATAAAGTCATTTATCAAGATATGGAAACACAAATCAGCAAAGCAACAGCTCTTTTAAAACATTCTCGTTATACAACAGCATTTACCGGTGCGGGAATCTCGGTCGAAAGCGGTATTCCTCCCTTTCGGGGTGAAACCGGATTATGGAGTAAGTACGATCCCATTGTTTTGGATATCGGTTATTTCCATTCCAATTCTTTGGAATCGTGGGGAGTTATCAAAGAGATATTCTATGATTTCTTTGGGAAAGCAAAACCCAATAACGCTCATGAAGTCTTGGCGGAGTTAGAGCAAAAGGGCTTACTGAAAAACATCATTACCCAAAATATTGATAATTTGCATCAGGAGGCAGGAAGCAAGGAAGTTTACGAGTTTCATGGTAATTCAAGGGATTTGGTTTGTACAAAATGCGGTAAGAGGTTCAGAATGCAGGAGATTGATTTCGGAAAGCTGCCGGTAACGTGCGATGTTTGTGGCGGGCTGATTAAGCCCGATTTTATCTTTTTCGGCGAAGGAATTCCACAGGATGCCTACAGCAATTCGTTGGATGCAGCTGAAAGTGCTGATGTTTTTCTGGTAATCGGTACAACAGGAGAAATTATGCCAGCCAGCCAAATCCCGATAATTGCAAAAAACAACGGAGCAAAAATTATTGAAATCAACATTGAGCCTTCCAATTATACCTATCAGATTACCGACGTTTTTCTGAAAGGTAAAGCCACCGAAATTATGGAGAGGTTGTCTTTAGAGTTAAACACTTAAAAGTTGTTGTATGTATAAGCTGGTTGTTTCCGTTTTGTTATTATTTATTATTGGGTGTAGTCCTAAAGAGAAAAAGCAGGTTCCACCCAATATTATCTTTTTTCTTGCTGATGATTTAGGCTATGGTGAAACCGGAGTTTACGGTCAGGAAAAAATTAAAACCCCTAATATTGATGCTTTAGCAGCAAGTGGAATCAGGTTCACACAGCATTATTCAGGTGCGCCTGTTTGTGCTCCTGCACGCTGTATTTTACTTACCGGAAAACATGCCGGACATGCTTACATTCGAGGTAATGATGAGTGGACAGAACGTGGTGACGTATGGAATTATGAAAAGGCTTGTAATGATCCCGGACTTGAAGGACAACGACCTATTCCCGATGAAACAGTAACCATAGGGAAGCTGCTTCAGAAAGCCGGATATAAAACGGCAATATTTGGCAAATGGGGACTGGGAGCTCCCGGTACAGAAGGAGTGCCGGAGCAGCAGGGCTTCGACTATTTTTATGGATATAACTGCCAGCGACAAGCGCATAACTATTTTCCACCGCACTTATGGAAAAACGGAAAAAAGGATAAGTTGAACAATAAAATTGTTTCACCCGGCTTAAAACTGGATTCGCTGGATGACCCTTACGATGAAAAGAGCTATGCGAAGTTTTTTCAAAACGACTATGCTCCCGAAGTTATTCATGAGAAAGCAATTGATTTTATGAAGGAAAATAAGGATCACCCGTTTTTTATCTATTATGCCACACCATTGCCGCACGTTCCTTTGCAGGCACCAAAAAAGTGGGTAGATAAATACAGATTAGTTTTTGGAGAGGAAGAGCCTTATCAGGGTGAGCATGGATATTTTCCTAACCGTTATTCGCGGGCAACCTATGCGGCAATGATTGGTTATCTTGATTACCAGTTGGGTGACTTAATCAAGAACCTGAAAGAGTTGGGAATTTACGATAACACCATTATTTTCTTTACAAGTGATAACGGACCCACCTATGCCGGTGGAGTTGATTTTGATTTCTTTGAAAGCTCCAAACCCTTTCAGGATGGTTATGGACGAACCAAAGGTTTTACTTATGAGGGAGGAATCAGGGTTCCGATGATAGCCAGCTGGCCGGGACATATTAAACCGAAAACAGAAACCGGGTATATTTCGGCTTTTTACGATATAATGCCCACCTTGTGTGATATTGCAAAGGTTGACCCGCCGCAGGATATTGACGGAATTAGTTTTGAACCTGTTCTGCTGGGTGAAAATCAGAAGAAACATGAGTTTTTGTATTGGGAGTTTCCAAGTTATCAGGGACAGCAGGCAGTTCGGATGGGAAGATGGAAAGGGATTAGAAAGGATATCTTTAAAGGCAATATGACTATTGAGTTGTATGACCTTGAAAATGATATTCGCGAAGAACATGATGTAGCAGGCCAATATCCTGAAATTGTCAAAAAAATAGAAACTATCATGAAACAGGAACATCAACCCCCTGAGAATAAAACTTTCAAAATAGAACAATTGGGAGATTGAGTATACTAATGATGATTAATAATGAAAGATAAACTTAAAACTCCGAAGAGTTAATTATTAATAACCACGTCCCGATTGTTATCATGCGGGGATAAAGAGAGAAGGCAAAAATTAAGACAAATCAAGAGTATATAGACTTTAACTTACAAAACAACAATCACATGAAATCACTAATAATAGTAGCTAACCCTAAAGAAGACAGTTTCTCTTTTGCAATGGCCAAAAAGTATAAAAAAGTGGCTGCAACTGCCGGTTTTGAAGTTGAAACAATTGACCTGTACCGTACAAAATATCAGCAACCATTTTTTGCTAAGGAGGTTGAAATGACTCCTGCGAGAAAGTATTTTCAAGGTAAAATTGCAGAGGCAGATGAATTGGTATTTATATTTCCTTATTGGTGGGGCAGTATGCCTGCCATATTAAAAAACTTCATCGACTGGAACTTCTCCAAAGGATTTGCTTTTGAATATGAAAATACAAGGCCAAAAGGTTTTTTGACAGACAAAGTGGTTAAAATATATACAACAACAGGTGCCCCTTCATTTTATTATAAGATAACAGGCGCCAATAGCAGGTTGAAGAAAATGTTTCAGAAACAGATTGTGGAGTTCTGTGGAATGAAATTAAAATCCTGTAATATTTATGGCAGTCTGGATAAGAGTAAAACAGATACTGCTGCTATCCTTGATAAAATCAGTCTTTAGCATTTAACCGGTTAAAAAGAACATAAAAAAACAGCAACTCTCAAAGAGGATTGCTGCTTTTTAAATAATTTAAGTTTTCTTAGTGGTGATGACCGCCTGCACCATGAACATGCCCATGTGACAGTTCTTCTTCGCTGGCATCTCTTACATCCAGAATCTCTCCTTCAAAATAAAGGTTTTCACCTGCTAACGGGTGATTGAAATCCATGATAATACCTTCATCTTTGATAGCGAGCACTTTTCCGTCAAGAGGATTTCCATTCTGATCTTGCATGGTAACAGTTTTACCAATGGCTACCATCTCTTCATCAATTTTTCCATCAATCTCAAAAATCTTCTTCTCGAGTTCAATAATCATTTCATCAGAAGGATTACCATAACCATCTTCTGCAGTAAGTTTAAAACTAAATTTATCTTTTGGATTTAATCCATCCATATTTTCTTCAAATGCGGGTAATAAAGTACCGGCACCAAATAAATGAACAAAAGGTCTTTGTTCGTCAACTGTTTGAATTACCTCGCCATTTTCATCGTTATAATGAAGGGTGTATGTGAGTGTAACTACTTTGTCTTTACCAACTTTCATGATAATAGTTTCGTTATTAAAAATGTTTAAAGTGCGGCAAAAATAGCGGAAAATTAATGCGATATGCCATTTTTAACAATTATTGTAACAATTGGTTAGTTATATCGTTTATTTTAATGAAGTTGTTTATTTGTTATTCAATTTCAAATAAAACTATTTTTGCACTTATGACACATACACCCATATTATCCATTAAGAATCTTACCAAGTATTATGGTAATCTTAAAGCTCTTGATGATTTATCATTAGATGTTTATGGTGGTGAGATTTTAGGTTTTTTAGGGCCAAATGGTAGTGGTAAAACTACCACACTTGGTATATTGCTTGGAATTTTGGAAGCCTCTTCAGGTTCGTTTTCTTGGTTTGGTGAACCGCCAACTCCACAACAACGTAAGAAGATTGGGGCCTTGCTGGAAACACCGTTGTTTTACCCTTATTTGTCGGGTTATGATAATCTGAAAATAATTGCACGTATCAAGGATGCTCCTCTTTCTGAGATTGATGAGGTGTTTAAAGTGGTAGGACTTGAGGACAGGAAAAACAGCAAATTTAAAACATACTCGCTGGGAATGAAGCAGCGTCTAGCCATTGGAGCCGCTTTGCTTGGAAACCCGGATGTGATGATTTTGGATGAGCCCACCAATGGTCTTGACCCAACCGGTATTGTTGAAATACGGGATCTTATTATTTCCATTGCCAAAAGGGGAATGACTATTGTATTGGCCAGCCACCTGCTGGATGAGGTTGAAAAGATTTGCACCCATGTAGTGGTATTGGAGCAAGGTAAAAAATTGCACGCCGGCAGAGTTTCTGAAGTTTTGAAATCGTCGGAAACCATAGAGTTGGCAGCTTACGATATGGAGCGGTTAAAGACTGCTATCACCGAAGAAGATTTTATCGCTGATTCACATAGCGAAAACGGCATGTTGGTGGTTGAGCTTAGCCGTCATGTTGACCCTGCTGAGATTAACAGATTACTGGCCAATAAGGGAGTTTATGTAAGCCACCTGTCAGCACGTAAAAAATCACTTGAAAATTATTTCCTTGAACTTTTATCAGAACAAAATGTTTAGATTAATAAAAATAGATTTCTATAAATATGGTAAGAGCAGAACCTTTTGGGTGTTGTTTATTACCTACCTTGTTACCATGACTGTTTCCATTATTGGTATTGAGCAGTTTTTGAATAAAGCATTGGGTCAAACCGGAGCTGATTCGGCTGTTCCAATCCCTAAGTTTTCTTTTTACAGCTTTCCTTATGTGTGGCATAATATGGCCTATCTGGCAGGGATGTTTAAAATATTTCTGGCATTGATTATTATCTTTTTTGTTACCAATGAGTTCTCTTACCGAACCCTCCGTCAGAATATTATGAACGGAATGAGCAGGAATGAGTTTATCTGGTCGAAGATTTTGTTTGTGATAATTATTTCAATGGCTGCTACTTTGGTTTTGTTTTTTCCATCTCTGATAATGGGGATAATTAAAACCAAAGCGCTAACGTGGGAGGTGGCTACCCGAAAGAGTTTTTTTATTCTGGCCTATTTCTATGAACTGTTGGTATTTGGAAGTTTTGCTTTGTTTATTGCTTTTTTGGTTAAGCGATCGGCGCTTGCAATAGGTTTGCTTGCTTTTTATTATTTTATTCTTGAGAAGATTATAGTGTATAAACTACCTGATGATATAGCTGCTTTTCTTCCAATAAAAGCAATGGGTAGTTTGATTGATGTTCCTAACTCTGCTCTGATGAAACTGTTTGGTGTAAACTTCAGAGAGTATGTAGCAACACAGGATATTATTGTCAGTTTTGTATGGATGACTATTTTTATTGCCGGAGTGTTTTTACTTATGCGTAAACGAGATATTTAATTAATGATAAAATTTTACTACTTAGCACTAATTTTTGCTCTGCTACTACAAGGGTGCTCAACAAACCAAAACCGAATCGAAAAGAAGGTTGCTATTGATAACAAATACGATAGTGAGCTGTCAAACGAAAGTATATCTGATGGATTGGAGTTTGTTTTTTCTACCGTTAAAAAGCTGAATGTTGTTGCATTTTATATGACTTATGAGTTTCCACCGGGAGCCATTGTTGATAAGTCGAAACTTACCAAAGGTAATGTCATAATAAAAGCGGTTGCAACCAATATGAGTTCTGAATCAGTGTCGGGGACAGTATCGGTTGTTTATTATAGAAACTTACTTGTGGGCATGCTGACCTGTAATCATATTGTTGATTTTCCGGATACGGTAATTAACCGGTACAGGAGTAAAGCTCAGGGAATAAGAACGCTGTCGGTAAAAGTAAAACAAAAGAATTTTGTATCGGGCCTGCCGGAAGGTGAAGAAGTGAAAATACTTGCCAAGGATGTTGATAATGATATTGCCTTTTTAATGCAAAGAGTTGATATGATTGGTACTAATATTAAAGTGTTGAATTATCCGTTGGGAAAGAGCCGTGATCTTGTCTGGGGATCGAAAGTGTATATTACCGGGTTTCCGCTGGGAAATCAGATGGTTACCAGCGCTATGGTAAGCAAACCAAGAAATAGTAATGCCAGCAGATTTTTAATGGATGCTGTTTTTAATAAAGGAATCAGTGGTTCACCGGTTATTGCCATTCGTGATGGAGTTCCTAATTTTGAGTTAGTGGGAATGGCCTCTTCAACTTCAGCCAAAGGAATTTATTATCTGAAACCTGCTGATGTGGAAAAGTATATGCAGACTAATGAACCATACGTGGGGGATATTGTACTTGCCCACGAAAGAATGATTAACTATGGTGTAACTTATGCCGTGTCTATCGATGAAATCAGGAGGTTCTTGAGAGCTAACCGTGGTGTGTTTGAAGAAGAAGGCTTTAATATTGATCAGTTTTTTAAATAATATGGGCTTTGCCTGTCAATTACTCGCCTTTCGGCTTATGTTATTTGCTTCCCTTCGGTCAGCGTAATTCGACTTTGCCGTTATTAGGGCTTCGCCCGTCATTCGCTTCGCGACATTTAAGCATTTAACCTTTAATTCTCTAAAAATAGAAACTCATCCCGAAGCTGGGCATAAAGGGTAGTTGGTAAACAACCTCTCCCGAAACCAGATCAACATAAAAAATGTTCTTCCGGTTGTAAACATTGGTGATGCTTAAGTCGAGTACTAATTTGCTGGTTTTGCTAAAGAAGAAAGTTCTTTTGAAATCAATGTCCAAACGGTGATATACCGGTAACCGACCACCGTAGAGTTCACCATAAATCAATCCTAAACTTCCGTTCTCAGTAACGTAATCGGTGTTTACACCACCCGGCATTGAGAGGTGTTCATAAAAACCTTGTACCTGAGTAAAAGGGAATCCTGTACCTAAATTCCAGCGGGTACTGAACTCATATTGTTTTTTTGACCCCAGGGTGTACGACAGAAGAAAGTTTACATTGTGTCGTCTGTCGAAGTGAGGAGTATATTCAACCATCTCCCTGTTTTCATCTTCAAACATCCTGTTAACATACCCCAGTGAATAAACAAACCAGACATAAAAATTACGATGATCGTATTTCATCAGGAAATCAACACCATAAGCTTCGCCTTTTTCAAGCATAAAATCTTTTGTCTGAATATCACTTGCTCCCGGAGGTGCATTCTCTTCACTGTAGATTTTTTGTCTGTTGATATTGGTCAACTGTGGGAAATATTTGTAATAGCCTTCAAGGTTTAAGTTGATGTGTTTGCCGACATCAAATTCGGCACCTAAAATGGCATGGGTTGATTTCTGAAGTTTTGAAACTACATCCTTGCCGTTAAATTTTGACGGAATATTATCAGGACTGGTAAGGAAACCATAAAAAAGATTTACCACATCGCGGTCGGATGAAGCGGCAACAAAGTTTTGCGAATACAAACCGCCTGCAAATTTTAATCTGAATTTGTCGGTGGCATTAAATTTAATGGATAATCTTGGTTCAGGTGATATTTCTGATAGTGAGGCATACCACTCAATCCTGAACCCGGGTTCAATAATAAATTTACCAATGGTGGTTTTGTACTTAATGTAAGCACCCAACTGAGTGGAATTTTCAATTTCGCTTACTTTAGTATTGTTGAGTCCCTCGAATGAATAATCAGTTTTGTACCCTTGGAGCTCAACGCCATATTTCATTTCGTTTTTACCAAAGAAATAGGTAAAATCAATCTTTCCATTGAATCCTCCAATAAAGCTGCTTCTTGGGCTTAAAGCTGATGAGTTAATTCTTGTTTCATACTCTGAGTAGGCAAAAAGCCCTTCAATTAAAATGGGAGATTTGCCAGGGATGACTACGAAGTTACCTCCTGCTCCCCATGAGTTCCATCCAAAATCAGAAATGGCCTTGTATTGAATAACATTGTCATTAAAGTTAAACCCAAACAAACTTACTTTGCTACCGTTGGCTGCATTCAGCGTAAGCTTGCCATAAAGGTCGGTATAGTTAAAAGGGAGGCCGTCATCATCAATATATTTGTAAATTACTTTGGAACTTTCGGCAAGATAGGAGTGTTTGGCTGACATTGTAAATGTAAGGCTTGTTCCATTATCATCTGTGGGTTTAACAAGGGGGCCTTCCAATAACATGCGAGCGCCAAAAGTAGTAGCACCCACAGCTCCTGAAATTCTTTTCTTGTTACCATCTTTATAAGTAATGTCCATAATGGATGAAATCCTGCCTCCATAATTGGCATTATACCCTCCGGTATAAATGTCAGCGTTACGAATCAGATCCGTTTCAAAAACCGAAAACAAACCGATGGAATGAAATGGGTTGTAAATGGTCATACCATCAAGAATAACCTTGTTCTGGATTGGGCTTCCACCTCGAATATAAAACTGTCCTCCCTGGTCGCCGGTAAATACCACTCCTGGTACTACTTGTAAATATTGGGCAATATCAGCCTGGCCGCCAATACTCGGAATTTTTTTAATGGATTTTGGTGTAATGCTTACTACTGAGGTTTTTGTTTGCGTTCTTGAAGCTTGTCGTTCAGCATTAACTTCTACCATGTCAAGTTTTACTGATGATGCTTTTAGATGGTAGTTGTGGGTGTAGATTTCGTTATTCTTAAGGTTGACGGGTACCTGAATCGAATCGAATCCCAAATAGGTTATTACCAGTGTATATTTTCCGGGAGGAACTTTTGAAATTAAAAAATAACCGTTAATGTCAGTTGAAGCACCGTAAGTTGTTCCGTCTAACGAAACATTACAAAACATGGCAGGCTCTCCTGTTTCGTCTTCATAAACAAAACCACGCACCGATGCGTTGTTTTCGTTCTGAGAAAAAGCGGATGTTACAATTAGCAGAAGTGTTAATATAAAAGTAGTTAGGTATATTTTCTTCATAATGGAAATTCTTTTCTTTGGGTACATAGCAATAATGACAACTAAAAAATAAATAAGGGTGCAAAATAGCTAAAATGAAAGCATAAAACTTAGATGTTGTTTCTTTTTATTGAGAAAACTATTTAATATAAAAAAACCCTTGCGCTAATGCACAAGGGTTGAAAGTGATACTTAAGAGAGTTAATCTAGTATCTTACTACTGTAATGTTTGATATGGCACTATTAATATCAATGTAAATAGTGTTTTCTGCGTTTTCGTAGTTTGATGTAATGTATTTTCCATCACGTTTTTCAAAACCATTCAATGTTTTATCAGCTAAAAATGTATCCATATTAATCTTGCAGCCTGACCCTTTCGGAACGCGAATCGTAATATCAGCCGCTCCAGCATCAATACTAACCTTTACATCCGGATATTTTTCGCCAACGGTAACATCAATCTCAGCAGCCCCGGCATCAATACTGATTTTTTTTACCATAAACTTTTCCATGTTAAAATCAAGGTCAGTAGCCCCGGCATCAATATCAATAGTCCATATGGGAGTGTCGTTAAGTTTTAAAATCCCTTTGTGATTATTTTTATTCTTAAGCTTTAAGTTTGTATGTTTTTTTGTGTCGATGTTAACTTGTGCATTGTTGCCCTGGGTTTTGACCGAATAGCGGTAAATATTAGCCATGTCGCTGTCAGATAAGTTGAAAGTTAAAAGGTTGGCAGTAGAGCCCTTTAATACATAATGTCCGGCTACAGCATCGAAACGCAGTACAGCTGTTTCAATATCTTCTGAAAACGGAATTAAAAAGTTGGCATTGTTTACCGTATCGGTATCGTATCCGGTGTATTCATTTTCATCATAATCTTCATCGTCCCGGTCGTTGTTGTTCCATGAATAGCTTGAAACATCTTCGGTTTCGGTAAAAACAGCCTGATCGGTAATGTAAAACATGGTTAAACCAAGTGTAATGATAACAAGCCCCAGACGGATACCGTCTTTGATAGGTAGGATTGAAATTCCCCAGAGCATCAGGAAAACAGGCCACAGGTTCCATAGTTTTCTCCAGGCAAAGTCGATAACGTCAAGATTATTAAATATGGCGAGGGTTCCAATAAAAATTAGGATAACACCCCAAAATAAGTTTCTAAATTTCATGGCTTTCGGTTTTTTGTGGTTCAGTTTCAATTTTGTTTTCTTTTTCTTTACTGCTTTTGGATTCATTTATCAATAGCACAACACCTATTATAATAAGTACCAGTGGCCAAAATTTAATAACCACCAGTTGAGGAATTAAGGTGTTGAGCAGGAATAAAAATCCAATCAGAATTAACCCTATTCCAAGGATAAACGGACGGTTGTTGCTATTGTCTTGCTTTTCGATATTTACAATTTCTGCATCTGAAATATCCGGATTGTTAGTATGACTTTCTGATCCACCACCACCTGATGAAGATGGAGGAGGAGTTATTAGCGGTTCTTCAGGAGTAATAATCCAAAGAATGATGTAGATGATGAATCCGCCACCACCTGCAAAAAATACTATGACAAAGAGTAATCGGGCGAGGATAACATCAATGTTGAAATAATCTGCCAGTCCACCGGCAACACCTCCAAAAACCCGATGGGTTCGTGAGCGATAAAGTCTTTTTGAATTGTTCATTGTTTAAAAGTTTTTTGTGTTTTCATGCAGCAAAAATAGGATGGTATGTTAGTCTGCGAAACCTTTTTTCGGTGAATGGGAGTGTTGAGTCGGTAAATGGAGAGGGTTCGCCCGGTGGCTCACGGAATTTGCTTCCTTTCGGTTAGCGTTATTTAGGCTTCGCCTGTCATTTGCTCCTTTCAGTCGCTGTCATTTGCACTTCACTTCGTTGCGTGTGTCATTTGCTTCCCTTCGGTCAGCGTTATTTGGCTTTGCCTGTCATTTGCTTCAATACATTTATACATTCATTCATTTAAGCCTTCACTCATTAATTGTGTACTTTTATCGCGTTTTTGAGGTATGAATGCTATATCGTATTTTTATTATAATAAAGTAATGACAAAGCTTATGAAACCGGATGTTTTAACCAAACAGGTTGTCAACTTGACAAGAGGTGTAGGGATGTTTATCTCGCAGGAAGCACGCAAGTTTTCGGAGAAGGATGTTGAGGTAAAAGGTAAGCATGATTTTGTTTCATATGTGGATAAAACAGCAGAAAAGATGTTGGTGCGGGAGTTACGTAAGTTGCTTCCCAAAGCCGGGTTTATTGCTGAAGAAGATCAAAAACTGGAGAAGGGTGACCGCTTTAACTGGATTGTTGACCCTTTGGACGGAACCACCAATTTTATTCATTCTATTCCGCTTTATTCAATATCCATTGCTTTGATGGATCGCGATGAGGTAATTCTTGGTGTGATTTACGAAATCAATCAGGAAGAGGCTTTTTATGCCTGGAAAGGTGGAAAAGCTTACCTGAATGGAAAAGTAATCGGGGTGACAGAAACCAATAACCTTGATAACTCATTAATAGCTACCGGTTTTCCTTATTACGACTATTCAAAACTGAACCATTACATAGGTCTCTTTAAAGATTTGTTGAAATCGAGCCGTGGTATTCGCCGCCTTGGTTCTGCTGCTGTTGATCTGGCATATGTGGCAGCCGGTAGGTTTGATGTTTTTTATGAATACGGACTCCATGCCTGGGATGTGGCAGCCGGCATTTTGATAGTAAAACAAGCCGGAGGTTTGGTTACGGATTTTAATAATGGCAGTAGTTTCATCTTCGGGGGGCAAATTGTTGCAACCAATGGAGTGGTTCATGATGAATTTTTAAGCAAGCTGAATGATTATTTTCAGAAAGATTAGCTTTAATAGGGTTAGATTTAGTAATATTGTAAAAGAATTACCGGGTAATTATGGCAAAAGAAAAAGTAACAAAAATTGATAAAGATAATCCATGGCGAAGCTTGATGAAAGCCATAAGCTGGAGGATATTGGCTTCGGGAGCTACCTTTTTAATCAGTTTTCTGATCTTTAAGCAGTACACCGACAAATCAGATAATGAGATATTACAGACTGCCTCGGTAATTACAAGTGTTGATGTTGTTGCCAAATTGATTTTGTATTATCTTCACGAAAGATTGTGGACAAATATTAAGTGGGGAAAATATTGGGAGCGACGAGCACGACGCAAATACATTCGTGAAATGCGAAAAGCTAACCAAAAAGAGTAATGAAAAGACTGCTAAAATATTGTTTTGTTTTTTTCCTTGTGTTGGTGACAATGGCTGCATTGCCTCAGGATTCAGTAAAGACGGTTAAAGTTTTTAGATTGAATATTCGTGAAATGATTGCGCCACCGGTGTGGCATTATACTAAAAAGGCATTTGCTCAGGCACGTGAAAATAAGGCTGATGTAATTATTATTGATATAAATACATACGGAGGCATGCTGGATGCTGCCGATTCCATCCGTACGATTATTCTTGATTCGAAAATTCCTGTTTATGTATTTATTAATAAAAATGCTGCATCAGCAGGTGCGCTTATCTCCATTGCCTGCGATAGCATATACATGGCACAGGGTTCAAGTATTGGTGCTGCAACAGTAGTGGATCAAAAAGGGGAGGTATTACCTGATAAATATCAGTCGTACATGCGGTCGATCATGCGTTCCACTGCTGAAGCCAAGGGGAGAGATCCTGAAATTGCGCAAGCAATGGTTGACCCTTCTATTTACGTTGCAGGAGTTAGTGATACTGGAAAAGTGCTCACCTTTACACCCGTCGAGGCAATAGATAATCATTTTTGTGAGGCTGAAGTAAATACTATAGAAGAGGTG
>Ga0256913_10000753_pt1 | contig 16769 bp, 9 predicted proteins | sample Axial_MatmetaG_FD_185970 | JGI IMG/M metagenome (GOLD analysis project Ga0256913, IMG submission 185970) | Deep-sea worm associated microbial mat communities from Axial Seamount, Juan de Fuca Ridge, Pacific Ocean - Axial_Mat | ecosystem: Environmental > Aquatic > Marine > Oceanic > Microbial...
TGATTCGCTATCTCGTTAACGAAATTAGGCCTTATGAATTCTTGTGAATCAAAGGCTACAAAATAATGAGTCCGCTCGAGAAGTAAAGAGAAATCCATTGTCTGTCCAACTATTGAAGTGCCGTTTATCTCTTTGATATTATAAGGATCGGAAAGATTCCAGATTCTTATATCAGAATTGGCATTTTGCAAATGAAAGCGGAAGATTTTATTTGCATCCAGCAGCACATCATAATTAAATAACATCTGATGCCCGGTCATTTTTAATTCTCTAATGGCATTGACTTCTACATAGTCGATCCAAGCGTTTGAAGAGCCGGTGGGTTTGCTATAGGTAAAGTCTAAATTGATTTCACTTTCATCGGAATAAAAGAAATATCTTTTTTCTGCTTCTATGGCATATATATAGCTTCCCTGCACCTTGTGTATATATAGTTCAAAGTCATTTTCGCCATTGGCAGTAGTAAATATTTTACTATTGACAGATGCTCTACCGGCAGCATAAAGGCCAAAGACGACTTTTTTATCCAGAATACGATTTGGGAAGTTAAATGATAAATTGATGTGATCATTTTCATCGAATGATTCTCCAAACCACTTTCGTCCGGATTTCACGAAATTGACGAGGTTTTCTTCATGAACTTGATAGTCATTGAAGCTATTTACTTCTTTAAAAGGAGTATCGTTCAGGCTCGTTTCGTTTCCAATACGTTTTCCGTTCTCTTCCCCAACAGTAACGAAGTAGTAGTTTTGATCATCATAAGGATTGGGTTGATATCTAAATCTTTCCAAAAGCCTTTCATAAACCCAGGTGCTGGAAGATTTACCGTAAAACACCACATAATCGCCGGGGTCAAAGCTGTTATCTTCGGCGCCACTTACATAAATAGAATTCTCAATGAGTGAATCCGGTACTAATATATTATTTGCTTCGGGCAAAACTCCTTCCACGTTTCCAAATATCTGGATCTTATTGGGGTTGATAGAGGATGCTTCGAAACCCATCGCGATAAAATCTTCATAGGTGAGTTGATAGACACCTGTTTTTTCAACAGCAAGCTTATACCAATGGCCTTGCGATAGAACTGAATGCCCAAAAATATTTGAACTACTTCCCAGCACGATAGTGAGTAAAAGGAGTGAAAAACGAGATTTTAAGTAAATGTTCTTCATGGGGTAAAGTTTTTTATTTTCATAATGCTTATTTGCGCCTAATTATTTAAGGATAACTAATTTAGCTGTTTCACTCGCTTCTTTTCCTGATTCTGATTTAACAATCATGCGGTAGATATAAACGCCTTTCTTTATCCTGTTCCCTGATTCATCAGTCACGTCCCAATCTATTTGATTGTTTCGATAGCCATTGGTAAGCATCTTTTTTGTGAAACTTGTTGCCAGTTTCCCATCAATACTATAAACATCCACTGTGATTTCTAGATTTTCATTTGCTTGATTGTGTTCAAACGAGAATGTTGTGAAATCGTTTACGGGATTTGGATAATTAAATAGCTGATCCAATGCCATGTTTGCAGAAGAAGCAACCACAAAGTTAATACTAGCCTTATTAGAGTTGTTATGGATGTCCCAAACCTTTAGTTCCAAAGTATGAGGCCCATCTGCTAATTTAAAATAGGGGAAAGAAATGGCGCCACTTTTATAGCTATTGGCATCCGACACATAATAGTCATTCAGGATTTTCACATTATTATCATCGTTGTCTAAAGTTGCAGAGATATCATGTCCTATGCCGTTTCCTGTGGCATTGATACCGCTATTATCAAAGATATAGGCAAACAGTATGGGATTTTCATTGGTTAATCCACCCGGAATAAAGTCATCGTTGTTAATATAAAGTTGGATTTGTGGGCCATCATCGTCCGCTGCGGTATTGTCGTCATAACCTCCGATGACAATATCGTTCAAATATCCTGCGGCATCTTGTTCGCCATTTTCAGCATAAATGCTAATCTTTCCATTTCCATATTTATAGGCAATGTCTTTTGGAACGATAAAGCTAAACTCAAACCTTCCATTCACCACATCTGCCTTGCCTTTATAGAGAATATTTTTTTGCAAACTAAAGGTGTAGATGGGGCTGCCAGCATCATTACCTAAAGTGGTTATATTCACTGGTTTATCATAAATAGTTGGATAAGCAGATCCGTTAAAATTTGTGATTATCTGGTTGTTAGCATTGGTAATGGCCCCTGTGATGGTGATATTAGATAAGGCTTTAATGGTATCTGTCTCCAGATTGGTATTGGTGTTTTTGATAGAAGTGATCTCTATTTGGTTTTTAGGCATGCTGATATGAAGAGCAGGGTCGCCCAGAAGGATAAACTTTTGCACATTGACGCCACTTCCACTCATAATCTTCACCGCTTTGATAATATCACCCATGCGAGGATATGTCCCGTTTACTTTTGTTAGGGCTGTTTTATAGAAATTAGTACTCACCACAAAATTGCTACCGGCATAAGTTGCCCTTGCTGTTGTGAATAGAGAGATGCCACCGCCTCTTTTGTTCAAAAAGATAAGTTCTCCGGCCGATACTCTTGCGGGATCATCATAGCGAGCAAATTCACAGGTTGCCGTTAGGAAAACTGCTAGCTTATCCGTGTTTGTCCAAGATAAAATATCCGGTACGTCGAGGTATCTTTCTTGTCCCCAGCCCACTTCGCCACCATGGCCGGTATAACTAATAATGAGCGAGCCTTTGTCAATTCTTTCGTTGATAGCTTGATTTACTTTCGGATATCTTTGCCCGGCCGGAGTAGATTCTTGCTGATAGGCATCAACAAATATTTTGTCTAAGTTGGCGGTAGGATAAATGCTGTCTACTAAGATGCTTAAATCGTTAGCTTGATCTAAATGCAGGTTCCCATCCTCATCGTCAGCAATAAAACAGATAGAATTTCTCCAGTCTGATAGAACATTTTCATTCGTACTTTGATAATGTTTCACTTTGTCTACCATTTCTTGGGCTTCTGTGGTGTTTACTACTGGAAACCTTCCAATTCCTACATCTATTTGGTCATTATCAAAACCGCCCTCGTCATCATCAAGAAACCCAAAGAAATCGTCGGTGGCAATGGAAGAAATAGGATTGAAACTCTCGTAGGACTCCCAAGTTGGAACCATATTTGTATTGTTGGCATCCCTTTGTAGATAGTCCATACTGGCATCTCCAAAAAGAAGTACATATTTTAGTCGGTGGTTTTCTGAAGAATTATCATAGACGCATTTTAAGAAGTCGCGTATGGCACTAATATCCTGTCGGCCACTACTAAATTCATTGTATATGGGTTGCAGGCTGGTAACAAAAACATCTAATCCATTATGATCTCTATGGTATTGAGCCAGTTCTTCTGCTTGCGATTGAAACTCTGCATTGGTGATGATGATATAGTCATGATTGATCTCGGCATGTAAGTTCTGATTGTCAATCTGCTTAACAAATACGGGCTTGAGTGCTGATGCTGTTTGATAGGCAATAAATTCTTTTAAAACACTAGTTTCTGTTGAGAATTTCACGGAATTTCCTGCAATTGTATATTTTATATTCAATGGATTAGTGGGGTCGGTGACATCCCAAATTTCCATGGCTTCACTGCCTGCGTTTTGCAAGGTGAATTCTGAAATGCGACTTGGTTTTACCGATTCAGGATTTCTAAAACGCATTTGATTTCCGGAGAGAATCAGGTCTCGCTGAACATTTACTTCTATATAATCGAGCCAGCCTACGCTACCGGATAGAGGCTGGTTATAGTCTACCGAGATAGCTAAGGAATTGGAAGATCCGGTATAATTGAAAGTCCAGTCTTTTTGGCCTCCTACGGCATAGCTAGGATAGCTGCCGCCGGGAATGGCTGCAATATTGATTGTTTTTGTTTGATCTAAAACCTTGATGGTAAACGTGCTTGATTTGGTGGAACGAGCTGCCGTAACAGCCTTAAAATACACGGGAGATTCACTTTTGATATGATCGAATTTTAGTTCGTAATTATAATTGGTGGTGAATTCAAAACGGTCACCAAACCATCTCCTGCCAGAGTTGATTAGGTTGTAATTCTCGTCTTCTATTAGCCCATAGTCAGTGAAGCTGTTAACAGAATAGTTGGCATTTTGGGCGCTATTGATAGTGGAAATTCTTTCTCCATCTCCATCACTAATTACCAAAAAGTAGTTGGCTTTTCTGCTATAGATATTCAATTGATGGTGAAAAACCTTATTAATCTGGTCATGATTCCATGAATCAGGTCCTTGTGCATAAAATAAAAAATAATCACCAGCATCAAAACTACCGTCTCCTCCGTCCATCATTTCTATTGCGACCTCAGGAATATCAGGATATCTAAAGTCAATATTTTTCTCCGATAGCATTCCTCCAAAGCCATACATTTTTATTTTTGATGAGGCGGTCCCATCGATATTAATACCGGCAGCTACAATATCTGAATAGGTAATTTTATACACTCCATCTCTATCAAGACTAAATTGATACCAATCACCAGAACTCATGGCTGATTGTTTATCGAAGCTTTTGTTACGAGAGATATTATCTGGGGCTTTTGTCTCAAAGATAGAATATTCCAGATCGCAAGATATCAGCTTATCCAAAACGAATGCTAATGTTCCTTTTTTGACAGTGGGGAAAGTAATGACGCCTATTTTTTGTAAGTTGGTATTTTTAATGAAAAAATTAGGATGATATGAGTTTGAAAGGTCAGGTTGTGCATTTTGGAGAAATTGTCCGCTTACTTGAAAGGATTTTTCTGTCCTGTTTGTAAGATAGATATCGGTAATGCTTTGTCCTTCTTTCAGAGGTATTTCAATAGAATAATAGGGTAATAAACCTGTGATACCTTGGCTAGTGGCGCCATCAAAATATAAGGAGTTTATGTCCGTGTTTGTCCTTGTGGCAGTTTGCTCTTGGCGAATCCAATTGATGCTGATATGTTGGCTGTGATGCTGAGCATATAAAATACTTATGTTAATTAACAGTAAGGAAAATATAATATTTTTTTTCATTAGAAATGTATTTTAGTTTAGAACAAACAAAAAAAAAGCCTTGAGCATCTGTCTGTTATTGCTCGTAAAATCATAAAACGATGTTTTTGTTCATTTATTATACAGTTACAAAAGAAACATATTAAACAATAGACAACTTAAATATTCGTTTTGTTGTCAAATAAATGGTTTTAACAAATATTTATCGCTTGACACTCATTTTTTTTTGTACTAAATTTGTTCAAGCACGAATATATTTAAGGTTTGTTTGTTGACAGCCAAAATTAAAGATATTTATTCAACTTAATATTAATAGGGTTCTTTTGTTATTGTTTTCTATTTTGCAAATGAAACAAAAAAAAAGGAGAAAAGTATAAGGTATATATTGTTTTGTAATTGGCAAGAATTCTTTCGTTGTAGAAAGTGATAATTTTTTTTACCAATCAAAAAATAATTCGTATTATTGTTTTCTTAAACGACAGAACCTGTTCTAATTGATAAACCATATGAACAAAAGACTAACTAAATTCGTATTTTTACTGCTGTTCGCAGCATCTACAATGGTTTCCTGGGCTCAGGATCCCATTTTTTCGCAGTTTTATGCTAATCCATTATATCTCAATCCAGCCCTTGCCGGTTCTGCATTAACGCCGCGTTTAACACTAAATTATCGTAATCAATGGCCTTCTCTCGATGCTAACTTTGTAACTTATGGTGCTTCTTATGACCAATATTTGCCTAGTATCAATAGTGGCGTTGGGGTATCATTTATGACAGACCGAGCGGGACAAGGTGTTTTAGTTAGTGGTGGAATCAGTGCTTTATATAGCTATCGCTTGAAGATCAATAGAGAGATGTTTGTGAATTTCGGAGTAAAAGCCAGTTTTTTTCAGGGGAAGCTTGATTGGAATGCGTTGACTTTTGGCGACCAATATGATCCTATCCGTGGGTTGGTATTTGAAACGGAAGAAACGCCACCCTCTACGACCAGTAAGAGTATCGTAGATTTTAGTGCAGGTGCAGTTTACACCTTTAAAGACATATTTTTTGGTGGCCTGGCAGTGGATCACTTAACACAACCCTCTAATGGTTTTTATGATGATAAATTGAGCAAGCTGAGTATGAAGGTTACTATTCATGGTGGTGCTGTCATAGATCTGCGCAATAGGAAATATCGGGGAGCTCGTTATGATCGTATAACGGTGTCACCCAACGTTATTTATCAGCAACAGCAAAATTTTAAACAAATTAGTTTTGGTATATACTTAAATAAGAATCCTTTCGTTATTGGAACATGGTATCGTCATGATGTTACCAATGCTGATGCGATGATTGTTTTATTGGGTTTCCAACATAAAAACTTAAAGTTTGGGTATAGTTATGATGTAACTATTTCTAAGCTTCAGAATGCAACAGGTGGTGCGCACGAAATATCAGTGGGCTATACCTTTGATACTGGATCGCAGTATCGCTCTAGAAGAACCAGACTTGATGCCATTCCATCACCTAGCTTCTAGAAACATAATATGGAATAAATAAATATAATATAATGTATAATAGCTTAAGAAAAATAGGAAGTTTAGTCTCATTGGTAGTATTAATTGCTGCCATGAGTTCTTGTGGGGGAAAAGAAGGATCCAGAACTACAGGATGGGCATATAACGATCCTGAAAATGGTGGTTTTGAAGTTTCCCCTGTTGTAGAACAAGAAACCGGTCCCGGTTTGGTGCTCATCGAAGGAGGTACTTTCGTGATGGGTGCTACTCAAGACCAAGTGGTATTTAATGTGAATAATTTTCCACGGAGGCTGACCATTCGTTCTTTTTATATGGATCAAACAGAAGTTGCCAATGTTGATTATCTGGAGTATCTATATTGGTTGAATAGAGTGTATGGCGTTAACTATCCCGAAGTTCATCGTAAGGCTTTGCCCGATACTTTAGTATGGCGTTCTAAATTGGGTTATAATGAGCCCTTGGTAAATAATTATCTCCGACATCCTGCATATAAGAACTATCCTGTGGTGGGTGTGAATTGGCTGCAAGCTAATGATTATGCTAAATGGAGAACAGACCGTGTGAATGAAATTAGGCTAATACAGAAAAAGATTTTGGATATGGACATAGACCAGCAAGATGAAAATAATTTTAATACCGAAGCTTATCTTGCCGGACAGTATGAAGGTTTAGTTAATGAACCTCTTCCAAATCTAAATCAGAATAGTGATGGAACCAGAATAGCAAAGATAGAAGATGGTATCTTATTACCTGATTATAGACTTCCAACTGAAGCCGAATGGGAATATGCCGCTTTAGGTTTGGTTGAAAATACCATGTATGAAAGAATTAGCCAAAGGAAAACCTACCCTTGGAATGGCAACTATGTACGTACTGCTGATAAAAAATATTATGGAAACTTTGTGGCTAACTTCAAGCGTGGGCGCGGTGACTATATGGGTGTTGCAGGTGCACTAAATGATGGTGCTGATATTCCAACCGAAGTAGGAACCTATTTCCCCAATGATTACGGCCTTTATAATATGGGTGGTAATGTGAGTGAATGGGTCATGGATGTCTATCGTCCCTCTAGCTTGGATGATATTGATGATTTAGCGGGATATCGTGGTAATGTTTTTGAGACCAAGGTTACTGATCAAGATGGTTTTGTGGCTACTAAAGATAGTTTAGGTAGAATTAAATACAGACCAATTACAGTAGATGAGGCTGAAGGAAGAAAAAATTATCGTAAGGCGGACAATATCAATTATGAAGATGGTGATTTTACTTCTTCTGTTCGTGCAGACGACAACTGGAACAATATTCCTGACTCCTTAGTCACCGGTAGTTCAACAAGTTTGATGTATGATTACGGGAAAACATCTATGATTAATGACCATGTTAGAGTTTATAAAGGTGGTAGCTGGAAGGATCCTGCTTATTATCTGAGTCCATCCACACGAAGATTTCTCGATCAATCTGAATCTACTAATTATATAGGATTCCGTTGTGCTATGACACGTGTTGGTAGCCCCATATCCGGAACTAAATAAAAAGACTTAATTATTTAAAAAGTCATTTTGATAAGAGGATTCCTTAAATCAAAGTGGCTTTTTTTTTACCCAATAATATGAAAGATTTATATCAAGTTTATAAGCGTTCAAAGGCTGTTTCTATTGATACAAGAACTATCAAGGGGGGTGAATTGTTTTTTTGCTTAAAAGGAGACCATTTTAACGGTAATAAATTTGCCCTTCAGGCATTAGAAAAAGGAGCTTCTTTTGTGGTGGTGGATGATGAGCCCTTTTATTCAAAAGATGATAAACGTATGATCTTTGTCAAAGATAGCCTGAAGAGTTTGCAGTCCCTTGCCAAATACCACCGAGAACAATTGAAGATACCGCTTATTGGTATTACAGGTACTAATGGTAAAACTACCACTAAAGAATTGGTATCAGTAGTGCTGGGTGCACAACTGAATTGTCTGTTCACACAAGGTAACTACAATAACCATATTGGTGTGCCTCTCACCTTGCTTAGGATTACCGAAAATCATGAGGTTGCTGTGGTTGAAATGGGAGCCAACCATCCTCATGAAATCGTAGATTTATGTCAATTAGCTCAGCCAAATTTTGGGTTGATTACCAATATTGGGCGTGCTCATTTGGAGGGCTTTGGTTCTTTTGAGAATATTATAGAGACTAAAACAGCTCTGTATCGAAGCGTTGAAAAAAACTCAGGCTTGCTTTTTGTTAATGCTGACGATGATTTGCTGATGAATAAATCTTTGGGGGCAAAACGGATTGAATATAGCTCAGCCAAAAATTCTGATGTTCAGCTGAAAGTAGAGCCAAGTGATACTTATCTTAAATTCCGTTGGGATGGGCATATAGTGCAGACACAGTTGTTTGGGGAGTATAATTTGTATAATGCCGCCGCAGCTATCAGTATTGGAAAGTATTTTAATATTCCTAAAACCCAGATTATACAGTCGTTAGAAAGATATCAGCCTTCCAATAATAGGTCGCAAATAGAGCGGGGGAAAAATAATACTTTGATACTTGATGCCTATAATGCCAATCCGGATAGCATGAAGCAAGCGCTACGTAATTTTAGCTTCTTAAGGGCTCCAAAAAAAGCAATGGTTTTAGGCGATATGTTGGAATTAGGGTCTTATGAGAAAGCGGAGCATGAATCTATTCTCCAGCTTTCAGAATCCTTAAATATAGAGCTGGTGTTTTTTATAGGTCCGGCTTTCTATTTTCATCAGTCAAGCTATCCTCAGTTTGTTTTCTTTAAGGATAATTTGGAAGCAAAAGAATATTTTAAAATAAATCATTTAATAGATTATAGGATTTTATTAAAAGGCTCTCGAGGAATCAAATTGGAAATATTAAAAGAAGATCTACTCTAATATGGCAATTTATAAGGCAATAGGAGTGATGTCGGGTACATCTTTAGATGGTGTTGATTTGGCTTTTGTGGAGTTTGAAGAATCGAAGGGCAAATGGACTTTTAAGTTGCTTGAAAGTGAAAGTATTGCCTATTCAAAAGCTTGGCAATATAGGCTGGGAGGTTTGATTCATGCCTCAGCCTTGGATTATGTCTCGACGCATGTGGAGTATGGAAAGTATTTAGGGGGATTAATTAAAAAATTTATTGATCAGTATGATATAAGCACAGATATTATTGGTGTTCATGGACATACGATCTTCCATCAACCCAAGGAAGGCTTTACCGCTCAAATTGGCGATGGAGCTGCAATAGCTGCTGTAACTGGCCAATTGATCGCTTGTGATTTTCGTAGTATGGATGTGGCTAGAGGAGGTCAGGGCGCTCCCTTGGTTCCCATTGGCGATGCACTTCTTTTCGGTGAATATGAAGCTCGATTGAATATAGGCGGCTTTGCTAATATCTCTTTTCAAAAAGAGGGAAAGCTTATTGCCTATGATATAGGGCCGGCAAATATAATATTAAACGCTGTTTCCAGACAAATGGGAATGGATTTTGATGATCAAGGTGAAATAGCCAGAAGTGGTCACCTGCAAACTCAGGTACTCAAAAAGCTTAACTCACTTTCTTTTTATCAACAAGAGCCCCCCAAGTCATTGGGTAAAGAATGGGTAGATAAGCATGCTTTGGCCTTCTTTCCTCCGGATATTCTGCCTGCTGATTTGCTTCGTACTCAGGTAGAGCATATTTCTGATATCATTGGTGAAGAGCTCAAAACTATTAAAAGTGGAAAAGTATTGTTAAGTGGAGGAGGTGCCTTGAACGAATTTTTAATAGAGAAAATTCAAGAGAAAATATTATTGGAAATACATATCCCGGATAGAGAGATTGTTGAAATGAAAGAAGCCATTATTTTTGCCTTTCTTGGAGTTCTCAGGATGTTGCGACGTCCAAATATCTTGCATCAAGTTACAGGTGCTCATTCTGCTAGTATTAGTGGTGCTGTTTATAATGGGCATATGATATAAGGCGTTTTCTGCCGATATTTTCAACAATTTATTTTTTAATCAGGCTTGTGTTTTTACTAGGAAAATAGGTGGAGATCACTGAAATATGTTTGATAAGAGAGAATAGAACGCTGTGTCGCAGCTTAAAAAATCTAATGCTTATATTTTTTAAAGATAGGCTGGTGCTCTGTACTAAAAAAATACAGCATCCGTTAATCTGCAGTGCAGAGACTACAAAAGGCATAGGTCATCCTATTTATTCAAAAAAAGCCGAAACTCAAAGAGCTTCGGCTTTTGCATTTATTATAGCTGAAGATTTTATTCTTCGGTAGAATAATCCATTGCAGCCATACGTTTATAAGAATTCAAACGTTTTTTTGCATTCTCTTTAGAGACTTCAAATAATTTGTCAGCTTCTTCAGGGAAAGATTTTTTCAAGGATGTAAAACGAACCTCGTTCATCAAGAAAGGAATAAATTTATCCCAATCAGGCTCTTTGGAGTCTATTTGGAAAGGATTCTTTCCTTGGGCTTCTAAACGTGGATCGAAACGGTAGGTGCTCCAGTAACCAGCTTCAACAGCTTTCTTTTCTTCACCTTGAGTATCATATAATCCTCCTTTTACCCCATGAGCAATACAAGGAGCATAAGCGATGATGATAGAGGGTCCTGGATAAGATTCAGCTTCTTTAAGAGCTTTAAAGAATTGATTTTGGTTAGAGCCCATGGCCACTTGTGCTACATAAACATAACCATATGACATAGCCATCATACCCAAATCTTTCTTACGGATTTTCTTACCGGAAGCAGCAAATTTAGCTACAGCAGCAGTTGGGGTTGCTTTAGATGATTGTCCACCAGTGTTGGAGTAAACTTCAGTATCCATTACCAAAATGTTTACATCTTCACCACTAGCCAATACGTGGTCTAAACCACCATAACCAATATCGTAAGCCCAACCGTCACCACCAAAGATCCAGTTTGATTTTTTAGAGAAATAGTGACTAATAGCCATCAATTCTTTTGCTAAATCATCATCAGCTCCTTTTAAGATCTCTTTCAATTTATCAGAGGCTGTTTTTGATCTATCAAAATTGTCTTTGGTCTCTAACCACTGAGTGAATACTTCTTTTCTTTCACCTTCAGCACCATTTTCAATGGCTTCGGTTAGTTTACGGGCAATTCTGTCGCGAATTTTATTGTTACCAATGGCCATACCAAAACCAAATTCAGCATTGTCTTCAAATAGAGAGTTAGCCCAAGCTGGACCTTCGCCTTCTGAATTTTTACAATAAGGTGTAGAAGGGGCAGAACCACCATAGATACTAGAACAACCAGTAGCATTGGCTACCATCATTCTGTCACCAAATAGTTGAGTAATGGTTTTGATATATGGTGTTTCACCACAACCTGCACAGGCTCCGGAGAACTCGAATAATGGTTGAGCAAATTGTGAATTTTTCACATTTTTAGTCTTGTCAATCAAGTTAGCTTTATTGCTGACTTCATTTACTAAATAATCCCATTTTTCTGCTTCAGCTGCTTGTGTAGCTAATGGTTGCATAAATAAGGATTTTTCTTTAGAAGGACAAACAGCCACACAGTTGTTACAACCGGTACAGTCTAGAGTGGAAATCTGAATTCTATATTGCAATCCTTTGATTTCTTTTCCATTGGCATTGATTGTTTTGGTGCCTTCAGGAGCATTTGCAGCTTCTTTTTCGTCTAATAAGAAAGGACGGATACAAGCATGAGGGCAAACATAAGCACATTGGTTACACTGAATACAGTTTTCTGCGATCCATTCAGGAACTTCAACGGCCACACCTCTTTTTTCATAGGCTGCTGTTCCTGCTGGGAAAGTACCATCTTCTATTCCTAAGAAAGTAGAAACGGGTAAATCATCACCTTTTTGATCGTTAACAGGCTCAACTACATTTTTGATAAAATCAGGAATATTAGCTGTTACTTTTTCGTTTTCAACTTCCACATTAAGCTCAGCCCATTCAGCAGGAATTTTAACTTTAGTAACGGCACCACCTTGATCAACAGCAGCATAGTTCATATTTACAATGTCTTCTCCTTTTTTACCATAAGACTTCACGATGAATTCTTTCATCTTTTCAACAGCAAGGTCATAAGGGATCACTTCGGATACTTTAAAGAAAGCTGACTGCATAATGGTATTGGTTCTATTACCCAAACCAATTTCTTTAGCAATCTTAGTAGCATCTATAATATACATGCTGATATTTTTAGATGCCATTGTTTTCTTCATATGAGGAGGAAGATGTTTCTTAGTTTCTTCTGCATCCCAAGGGCTATTCATTAGGAAGATACCATGGTCTTTTATGCCGGCCAACATGTCATATTTGTTCAGATAAGCAGGCACGTGACAAGCAACGAAGTTAGGAGTGCTTACCAAATATGTTGAGCGGATGGGCTCGTCACCAAAACGAAGGTGAGAAGCGGTAAAACCACCGGATTTCTTGGAGTCATAAGCAAAATATGCTTGGGCATATTTTTCAGTATTGTCACCAATAATCTTAATAGAGTTTTTATTCGCTCCAACAGTACCATCCGCACCCAAACCATAAAATTTGCCTTCAAAGGTTCCTTCAGGGTTTACGGAAACTTCTTCGCCAACAGGTAATGAGAGGAAGGTAACATCATCCACAATACCAACAGTAAATCTGTTTTTAGGTTCTGGAAGTTGTAGGTTGTCATAAACAGCCATGATTTGTGCCGGAGTAGTGTCTTTAGAACTCAATCCATAACGGCCACCTACCACAACAGGAGCATTTTCTCTTCCGTAGAATAAATCTCTTACATCAAGATATAGCGGCTCACCATTGGCGCCCGGCTCTTTTGTCCTGTCTAAAACAGCAATTCTCTTTACCGACTCAGGGAGTACATTCATGAAATATTTTATAGAGAACGGACGATATAGGTGAACAGAAATCAGACCTACTTTTTCGCCTTGAGACACTTTATAATCAATTACTTCTTTGATAGTCTCTGTTACAGAACCCATGGCAATAATAAGGTCAGTAGCATCATCAGCACCATAATAGGTGAAGGGGTGGTATTCACGGCCCGTAATTTTGGTAATCTCTTGCATATATTCTTCTACAATATCAGGAACTGCATCATAGAACTTATTGGCAGCTTCACGAGCCTGAAAATAAATATCAGGGTTTTGAGCGGTACCACGAGTTACTGGGTTTTCGGGGTTTAGGGCGTTATCTCTAAAGGCTTGAAGCGCTTTTTGGTCGAGTAATGGAGCCATATCTTCGTTTTCTAAAACTTCCACTTTTTGAATTTCGTGAGAAGTACGGAAACCATCGAAGAAATGAACGAAAGGAATGCGGCTTTTTAAGGAAGCAAGGTGAGCAACACCGGCTAAGTCCATAACTTCTTGTACGCCACCTGTTGCCATAAAAGCAAAACCTGTTTGACGGGCAGCCATCACATCGGAGTGGTCGCCAAAAATAGAAAGTGCTTGAGCGGCAAGGCTACGAGCACTAACGTGGAATACGCCGGGAAGTAATTCGCCGGCAATTTTGTACATATTAGGAATCATTAATAATAGACCCTGTGATGCGGTGAAAGTAGAAGTGAGGGCTCCTGCTTGCAAAGAACCATGAACAGCTCCTGATGCTCCACCTTCTGATTGCAATTCACTAAGACTTACTGTCTCCCCAAAAAGATTTTTTCTTCCGTGGGCTGCCCATTCATCAACATATTCTGCCATGTTTGATGATGGGGTGATAGGATAAATAGCTGCGACTTCGCTGAACATATAAGCCATGTGAGCTGCGGCTTGGTTACCATCACAAGTAATAAATTTTTTCTTGTTTTCCATCTTATAATGTATTTAAAAATATCTAAGTTTTTGCCCCGTAAATTTTTTGCGAAACGGGAATGCAAAAGTAATAAAATATAGGATTTTATGGGCTCAAAATCACAAGAAATCTTATTTTTTTCCAATTTAGAAGAGATTTAGATTGTAAGTTGTATTTCAAACGTTTGCGGATAATTTTTCGGTGAATTATATGGCATTGTCTTATTAATTTGAAGGGGATAGATATTCCTTGGAAAATTAATATTAAGTAGAGTTCGTTTATAAAGTCGAGAGTTTGATCTAGGAAGTTCGAATTCAAGGTTTGTGATAAATCCAAACTGCAGAAGACTAAGGTATTTGAGGATTTGTATTTTGAACAATAACGCAGAAGTCGGACTTTATAGACGAACTCTAAGTAGGCAAATGAAATAATTTAAAGGAGAAAGGATTTATTGGCGAAAAAGAGACATCTGTTGTAAATGTATGCAAGCTCCGATTTTTTGCAAGTGGTTTGTTTAACCAATATGAATTGGATGTGGTGAAGGAGAAAATAGCAGGTCAAGAACAGGAGAGGAAAAGAATCTCTAGTCATTCGTCTTGTAATGAGATAGTTATTCAATTAGTTATGCATGATTCATATATTAATATTAATGTGGAAGATGATGGAGTGGGCTTCATTCAAAGTCCCCAGAATAATGGGTTCGGCATTAGCAGCATCCGCGAAAGGATAGAAACGTTAAATGGTTTGATGGAGATCGACAGTAGCAAAGGAAGAGGCACCATCGTAAATATTGAAATGCCAAAAGATATAAGCTAATCAGATTTAATCAGCTTAAGCATATTTTCACAAGCGGAGTAGAAAAAAGAAGTTGTTGTTTAGGCTATTTGTTGCCAAGACTCGCAGAGTATGAATAGATCACCTACTCATTTAGTGCAGTTTTTTTTATTCAGTCTCTATTTGCGTCAAGTATATTCGGTGAGCTAGCCTCGCATTGGTTCACAGGTAAATAAAAAACATGGTTTGTCCTGAGACTTATACAATGATAAAAAGGAATGTCCCGGCTTTTTTTCTACCTTCGCCCATCATTAAATACACAATATGGAATCATTAAGAGAATTATATAAAGTAGGGAATGGCCCATCCAGTAGTCATACTATTGGCCCTCGCAAAGCTGCTTTGGTGTTTTTAGAAAGAAATGTAAAATGGCCTTCGTTTAAAGTGACACTCTACGGTAGCTTGGCTTTAACCGGAAAGGGGCATTTAACCGACAAGGCTATAGAAGATGTGTTTCAAGAGAAGGAACTAGAGATGCTTTGGGAACCCACAATCTCTAAAGATTTTCATACCAATGCCTTATTGTTGCAAGCTTTTGATGAAGATGGAATAAAGCAAGATGAAGCCTTAGCTTATAGCGTTGGAGGTGGACGTATTATTTATGATAACGAGAAGGACAAGACCTTTGAGTCAGATGATTTATATCCTTATAAGACGATGGCTGGAATTCTCGATTGGTCCTTAAAAACCGGTAAGTCTTTTTGGGAATATGTGTTTGAAGTAGAAGGAGATGAGCTCTATGGCTTTTTGGATCATATTTGGGAGACAATGAAACAAGCTATCAAAAGAGGCTTGGATGCAGAAGGGGTCTTGCCCGGTCCTTTGGGCATTAGGCGAAAGGCCTCCTCTTATTATGTGAAGTCTAAAACTATGGGGAAACATTTGCAGAATACTTCGCGTGTTTTCGCTTTTGCCTTGGCGGTAAGCGAGGAGAATGCCTGCGGTGGAAAAATCGTTACTGCTCCTACTTGTGGCTCTGCGGGTATCCTCCCCTCGGTGTTGCTTTTTATGCAAGAAAACTTTGAATTTAGCGATCAGCGTATCGTAAGGGCTTTGGCTACAGCAGGTCTGGTAGGAAACCTGATTAAAGAGAACGCCTCTATTTCAGGAGCAGAAGTGGGTTGTCAAGGAGAGGTTGGAACGGCTTGTGCCATGGCCTCTGCTGCTGCAGCTCAGCTTGCCGGAGGTAGTGCCAAACAAATAGAATATGCTGCCGAAATGGGTCTCGAACATCATTTGGGCTTAACATGCGACCCGGTTGCGGGTTTGGTTCAAATACCCTGCATCGAGCGAAATGCTCATGGAGCTATGCGTGCCATAGATGCTGCCAGCTTTGCTATAGTAAGCGATGGCGATCATTTTGTGAGCTTCGATGAAACGGTGGAAGCCATGAAACAAACTGGAAAAGATCTGCCTAGTTTATATAAAGAAACGGCTCTGGGTGGGCTTGCTAAATTTGCTAAAAAACCTAATTTTAGATTTGGCTAAGGTTTGTAGCTCAGGATTGTTCCTGAGAAAGGATTATAAGTAATTAGAGTCTGTCCATAATGTCCGATTTCTTCTTTTTTCTTGTTCTGAAAACAGTTACTTACAAATGTAAGCTCCTTATTTTCAGAACTGCGAAACA
>Ga0256913_10000754_pt1 | contig 16766 bp, 11 predicted proteins | sample Axial_MatmetaG_FD_185970 | JGI IMG/M metagenome (GOLD analysis project Ga0256913, IMG submission 185970) | Deep-sea worm associated microbial mat communities from Axial Seamount, Juan de Fuca Ridge, Pacific Ocean - Axial_Mat | ecosystem: Environmental > Aquatic > Marine > Oceanic > Microbial...
TACCCATACTAAGTATTTGTGATATTGCTGAGAGTACCACTTGGTCTTCATCTTCAAAGTTACCGATAGGGTAGGTGATAGCAATAGTATCTACCATATTATCTTTTTTGTGAAGTACGGCTCTTTTGGCACCATCGCTTTTTGGCTCTTTGGCTTTGACTTGTGGGATATGGTGAGTGTTTTTGATATCTCCAAAATACTTTTGTGCTTGGGTAAACACTTCATCTTTATCTATATCTCCAGCTACTATCAAGATAGCATTACAAGGCTGATAATAAGTGTGATAAAACTCTTTTAAATCATCTATGCTCCATCTTTGGATATCTTGCATAAATCCAATAGGTAGCCAGTGGTATGGGTGATATACATAGTGGGTATTGAAAAGTCTAAAATACAAATACCCCATAGGGTTATTATCTGTTCTTAAGCGTCTCTCTTCAGCTACTACATCTCTTTCTCTTTGGAACTCTTCATCATCAAGCTTGAGATTGTGCATCAACTCACTAAAAAGCTCAAAAGTCATAGGCAAATTTTTACTTGCAGTTTTGATATAATAGTGAGTTTTATCAAACCCAGTTGAAGCGTTGTTGACTCCACCGTGGCTTTTGACTATGACATCAAACTGCCCCTCACTTAGCTTTTTGGTAGATTTGAAACTCATATGCTCTAACATATGTGCCAAACCTGTTTTACCCAAAACTTCATTGCGGCTTCCTACTTTGTAGTAGATATCTGTTGTGATAACTCCTGAGTCATTATCCATAGGGATAGCGACTACTTGGAGTTTGTTTTGTAGTGTCTTTGTGTAATACTTTGGCAGTGAATTTGCCATCAAAACTCCTGATATTGATAATATTATAGTTGATATTTTAAATGCTTTTTTGATCATTTACTCTTTCCAGTCAGCCCCAATAGCCTCACTAATGTGACTAAAACCATCTTTTTTGAGTAATGATACCAAACCTTGGTTAATATCACTAATGAGTTTAGGTCCATCATATATGAGCAAACTAAACACTTGTACTAGTGATGCACCAGCTCTGATGCGTCTATAGGCTTCCTCGGCTGAGTCTATACCACCTACTGATATAAGTAGTGTTTTGTCGTGAAACTCTTTACCTATATCTCTAAATAGATTGTATGATTTCTCTTTGAGCAGTTCACCACTGATACCTCCAAAATCTTTTTTGTTTGGATTGTCAGTGATTGAGTAGTCTATGGTAGTATTGGTAGCGATAATACCATCTGCACCACTATCTATAGCAATCTTGCATAGATTGATAGCATCTTGACTACTCATATCTGGTGCGATTTTAAGTAGTATCGGTTTTGTAGTGATACTTTTGCCTATATCAAATACAGCCTTGATAAAACTCTCATTTTGCAAATCTCTAAGACCTGGAGTGTTTGGAGATGATATATTAATCACCATATAATCACCATAATCTTTAAATGCTCTAAAGAGATGCTCATAATCATTGAGTGCTTCTATCTCTGGTGTAGTTTTATTTTTGCCTATGTTTATACCTACAGGGTAGTCAAAAAAGTATAGCTTTTTGAGTTGTTGCAAGGCATAATATGCACCATAGTTGTTAAACCCCATAGCATTTTGGATAGATCTATCCTCTACAAGTCTAAAGAGTCTTGGTTTGGCATTGCCACTTTGTGGTTTTGGTGTGATAGTACCAACTTCTGTAAATCCAAACCCCAAAGTTGGCATTGCTGTTATGTATTGGGCATTTTTATCAAACCCAGCACCCAAACCTACAGGATTGTGAAATACTCTATCAAATATCTTTTGCTCTAGCATTGGATGAGATACAAAGTATCTATTTTTGAAATATCGCATAGTACTAGGGCAGTACTGCACGGCTCTTAGTCCAAGTCCTGCTACACTGTGAGCTGTCTCAGGCTCTAGCTTGAAAAACAGTTTTTTTATATTTTGGTATGTAAGTAGTGACATTTTAGCTCCTTTTATGCTTTCTCCCAAAGAGTACCTTGGGCTGTATCCATTATAGATATGCCCATTGCTATGAGTTCATCTCTTATGGCATCAGATGTAGCGAAATCTTTGGCTTTTTTGGCTTGGCTTCTTTGCTCAAGCATATCTTCTATCTTGGCTTTCAACTCATCATCAATGCCTATTTGAAAATACTCAAAAGCATCCATCCCACCAAATCCAAGTAGCTTATTTATATACTCAATATTAGCAAGGCTCTCTTTTTTGAGTGCTTTGTTTTTTGGGTTTTTATCTAGCTCATCATTGGCATTTGCTACCATCTCATCTATGATTGAGAGTGCTTTGGATACATTTAAATCATCACTCATAGCTTCAAGTAAAGATGATACAAAATCTTTGTTTGGTGTTGATGGTGATGTTGGTACGAGTCGTTTTTTGAGACGATATAGTTTATCCAATCTCTTTTTAGATTGCAACAAATCCTCTTCGTTGAAGTTGAAATCATTTCTATAGTGAACAGAGTTGAGATAGTATCTTAGAATCTCTCCATCATATATCTTTAGTGCATCTTTTAAGAAGAAACTATTTCCAAGTGATTTGCTCATCTTCTCGCCATCGATTTGGACAAACCCATTGTGCATCCAATATTTTGCCAATTCGTGATTGGTGGCACATCTGCTTTGTGCTGCTTCATTTTCGTGATGTGGAAAAAGCAAATCAGCACCACCACCGTGTATATCGATAGAGTATTTATCGTTGCCTTTGAAATTGGCTTCAATCATCGCAGAACACTCTATATGCCATCCTGGTCTTCCACGACTAAATGGAGTATCAAAACATATATCTTCATCACCTTTACAAGCTTTCCATAGTGCAAAATCTTTTGGGTTTCTTTTATAAGAGCTATGTTCAATCCTACTTTGAGTATCTTCATCTGTAACTTTGTGAGATATACTTCCATAGTGGCTATCTTTGCTAGTATCAAAATATACATCACCATTTTCTACCACATAAGCACAATCTTTGTCTATAAGTTTTTGTATCATATCAACTATCGCATCAAGTGACTCAGTGGCTTTTGGCTCGATATCAGCTCTCATTACTCCTAATGCATCCATCTCGCTTAGATATCTATCCATATAGTAGCTTGTAAGTTCACTTAGAGTTTGATTGGTCTGTTTGATTTTATTGATAATCTTATCATCTATATCTGTGAAGTTTTTACATAGTGTTACTTCATAATTATTGGCTTTGAGTGTACGAGAGAGCAAATCAAAAGCCAATGCACTTCTAGCATGTCCTAAGTGTGCATCATCATAAACAGTTGGTCCACACACATAAATAGAGACTTTATTAGGATATAGTGGCTCAAATTTAACTTTTTGTTTTTTGACGCTATCAAAGATATACATCTAAATTCCTTGGGATTTATAATTTGAGTATGATTATATCAAAGATGATATTTTGTATTGATAAAAAGAGATAGCAGGAGTTTGATAGAGTTTATTATATTGGTATAAATTCACACAAAATTCATACTAGTGTGATATACTTATAAAAAATCAGGAGTTTGATTATGAAAAAATTTGTATATGTTTTAGTTGGATTATCGATTTTTGGTGGTGTGTTGTTTGCAGATGATGGTGAGGCACTTTTTGATGCTAAGTGTAGTGCTTGTCATATCAAAACAAGACCACAAGATAGGAGTAAGCTTGTAGCTCCACCTATTATGGGTGTTATGAATCATGTCAAGATGAACTATAACAATAAAGATGATGCTATGAAGTTTATGATAGATTATGTGCTAAATCCAAGCAAAGAGAAATCAATCTGTATGCCACAAAAGATAGAGAGATTTGGTTTGATGCCATCACAAAAAGGTGTAGTTAGCAAAGAGGAGTTGAGTAAAATCACATCTTGGCTATATGACAACTTCCCACCAAAAGGCTTTAGAGGGCGTGGTATGGGTCAAGGTCGTATGATGGGCAAAGGGTTTAGCAACTGATGAGTTATAAAATCTTGGTGCTTGAAGATGATGTAAATCTTAGCGATACCATAAAGCAATTTTTGACTCTCAAAGGCTATGAAGTCTTTGTAGCTTATGATGGTGAGATGGCACAAGATTTGCTTTATGAGCAGAGTGTTGATTTGATGCTTCTTGATGTAAAGGTACCAAAGATTGATGGTTTTGGGGTACTAAAGGAGCAAAGAGATAGTGGCAGTGATATACCAGCTATCTTTATCACATCACTCAATAGTGCTGATGATGTTGCCAAAGGTTTTGAGTATGGGTGTGATGATTATATCCGTAAGCCTTTTGCACTCAAGGAGCTTTTGGTACGCATCGAAGCACAACTCAAACGCAGATACAACACTCATAGCGATACTGTAGAGATAAATGGATACTCTTTTGACCCCAAAGAGTTTACACTCCAAAAAGACAATCAAAAAATATCACTCAAGCCAAAAGAGGTGAAGCTTTTGGATCTGCTATTAAGACATCCAAATACACTTGTGGAGTATAAGTTGATTTTTGATACACTTTGGGAGTATGATGAAGAGCCAAGCAGTGGAGCACTCAGAACTTACATCAAAAGACTTCGTTCAATCCTTGGCAAAGAGACCATAGAGACAGTCAAAAATATAGGATATAGATTTGTTACCTAGTGAAAAAAAGAGTTTGATTAGATTTTTGATAATCTATCTATCTTCAACTCTACTTCTTTTTGCACTCTCATCGTGGATATTTTATACATCATCACTACAAAATATCATATCCAACCAACAAAATAGACTCAAAATAGAATCCAAACACCTACTATCCAAGCTAAGAGTATTGCATCAATCAAATGCACCAATTTTGTACTATCCAAACTCTAGTGAGTATAAAAGTGCCATATATGATAAAAACAAAAACTACATATTTGGGACACTAAACGCACCACTACAAGAGAATCTAGCTGATAGATACATAACACACATCGAAAAGGTAGAGCCATACTATCTTGGAGCTGCATATTTGATGCTTAGATCCAAAGTAGATTATTCACCTATAATCGAACTCAAAAAAAGAGTTTTGTTGTTTATGCTTTTAGCAATTGTGGTCTTTGGAGTGCTTGGGTACTTTTTGGGTAGGCTCTTTATCAAGCCAATGAGAGATTCGATAGAGAGGCTCAATAGCTTCATCCAAGACACCACCCACGAGCTAAACACCCCAATAAGCACCATACTAACCAACATAGAGCTTATAGAGACTTTTGATACCAACTACCAAAACAAAGATGAGCTAAAACGCATCACAATAGCATCCAAGACACTAAGTCGTATCTATGATGATTTGAGCTATCTTAGTCTAAACCACAACTACCATAGAGACATCCAGCGTATCGATATATCTGCACTTTTGTTTCAGCGGGTAGAGTATGTCCAAGCTATGGCAAATCTCAAAAACATAACCATCACTACCGATATAGAGCAAAATATCCACATAGACATAGACAAAAATGATGCTACTCGTATGATAGACAATCTCCTATCAAATGCTATCAAATACAATAAAACCGGTGGAGATATAAAAGTAAGTTTGCAAAACAAAACATTGACAATCCAAGATAGCGGCATAGGCATAGCCAAAGATAAACTACACATCATCAAAGCTAGATTTCAAAGAGCCAACAGCACTGAGGGAGGCTTTGGTATAGGACTAGATATCGTCAATCAGATAGTAGAGTTTTATGGATACGGTATGAGTATAGAGTCCATAGAAAAGATAGGTACTACCATCAAAGTGAGATTAAAATGAGAAGGTTATTGATACCAATCCTGATATGTGGATACATAAACGCTAATGATATGCTAGAGTATAAATGCATATCTTGCCACAAAGCACAAAAGATACCAAGCCAAATGATATACAAAAAGTACCTACTAAGATACAGCACCAAAGAAGATATAGCCAAAGCAATCAAAAGCTATCTCAAATCACCCAAAGCCCAAAACTCCATAATGCCAAAACCATTTTTTGACAAATTCCCCACCAAAGAGCCAACCACACTAGAAGATGCAGAGCTTGAGATGTTGATAAATCTTTATATAGATAGATATGATGTGGTTAAGAGGTTGAGGGTAAAACAATAGGATATTATTACTCCCCCAACGAATATTATACCACCGCGTAGGTCGGGATGCCATCTTCCCGACATAAATATCGCATAAAACAAAATATGATATACCAAAATGACATCGATATGCGATGGATTTTATTTTTGTTCCAAAAATGGTGAAGCTAAAGCATCACTTCCGAGTAGATGGAATATAGGGTTAAGTGCTAAGGTCTAAGGCTTAAGGATGTGCGACTTTAGTCGCACCCAATGATATTCTTACAGTTTATAAAGCTTTCCTTCGCGTAGGGTGTTGTCCCCCGACAACACCAATCAACCATCAATCATACACAAAACAACAATAAAATCTTTCTGTCGCATAGGTCGTAATCGTCGATTACGACAAATATTCAAAACCTAATACGAAATATAAGCTTAATAGGTATATAATGTTCCTTGAATAAATAGTTGCTGGTTGAACACCCGCTAGTCGCCTGGAGCTTCGCACCAGACAACAAGCGGGAGGAGCAAACACCACCTACGGAAAATAAATTTTCCTTCGGCGATGTCGCTCACCCGCACCCCGTTGGCTACACATATTAGACCAGAGGAAGAAAATGCAGCAAAAATACTTACCTTTTGAAAAAGCACGAGAATATGTCCATAATCAAAAACTAAAAAATACAAGAGAATGGAAGAAATGGTCCAAAGGAACACTTGAGGGGAAAAATAAACGACCAGCATTTATTCCTTCCAACCCTGATATTGTATATAAAAATGATGGTTGGATTAGTTGGAGTGATTGGATTAGGAAACCAATAAAGTTTTTATCATTTGAAGAAGCTCGGGACTTTGTTAGAGCTTTAGGTTTAAGCACTCAAACAGACTGGCAAAAATATTATCAAGGTAAAATTGAAGGGATGCAAAAACCTGAAAATATTCCTTGGAATCCGCAAAAAATTTATGCTGATAAATGGAACGGGATAAAAGATTGGTTAGGAACAGATTGGAGAGATTTTAAAGAAGCAAGAGAGTTTGTAAGAAATTTAGGTTTGAATGGTCAAATTGAATGGAGACTCTATTGCAAAAATGAGCTTGATGGGTATGATATGAAACCAATTGATATTCCCACAGATCCAAAAAGAATCTATGGAGGCAATGGTTGGATTGATATGTCCGATTGGTTAGGAACTGAACGAAAAAGAAGACCAAATAATGGAGATATAGATGACACTTGGTTATCGTATGAAGATGCAAAAGAATATGTACATTCATTGAAACTTATATCATATGATGAATGGAAGGCATATATCGAAGGAAGAATTGAGAATTTGCCTTTAAGACCAAAGAATTTACCAAAATCACCACAGTTTGTTTATAGAAATGATGGATGGACTAATTGGGATGAGTGGTTAGGTAAGAATGAAGATGAATTTATAAATCAAAATCATATTATTAAGCAAAAAGAAATTTGTGTAGAAAAAATAAAGCAACAACCCTTAATAAGTTTTAGTTTAGAATATTTAATAAGAGAGTATAAAGATAACCTTGTTATAGATAAAATTATATCGTTTTTTACAAGCAATAATAATTTAAAATCTATAATTGAATTAAATTTAAATGAGAATGATATTAATGAAATAGAAAATTTACTTTTTCATTTTAGGGAGGAACCTAAAAAACTTTCTCAAGTAAAAAAAGCTTTTGTAGGATTAATTTTCTTAACTTATGTAATTTATAAGTTAGAATCGAAAATTAGTTATTCATCAATATGGAAAGCAATTACAAAAGATTTAGAACAATATTCTACAGTTACAAGATATTTTCTTGATTCATATTTTACAAATAAAAATTATCCAAATTTCTTTTTAAAAGAATCTATCGAATTAGCTTGTAAAATGTTTAACCTCAGGAATGATTTTGACAATAGAGATGAACACCAATATCTAAGAAATACTATTTTATTGCAAATTGGACTTGTAAATAATAGCTTTGAGTATCTAAAACTATGGCTTTCTAATTATAATTTGCCAGTTATTGTTTCAGAACTATTAGATGTAGATTCTCAAAATTACTCAAAAGAGTTTAATAGTGGTTGGAGAGCATTAAGAAGATTTAGAGATAACATCTTATCAAACGAACAAGCCAAAAATATTTTAAATCAAAATATCTGGTTTAAACATCTAAATTTAGATGAGTTATTAAAAGCAGCTAAACAAAGAGCCAAAAAACAGTTATTGATTACACAAGATGAAGATTTACCTATCTTTTATCTTGAAAAAATTAATTACTCAGATGATGGTCTAAGTTTTACTATTAATGCACAAGACATTTATTCACTTAATTTGAGTGGATTTAGATATGAAATTTATATTGATGATGAATATAAAGGTGTTTTAATTGCAAACAACTCAAAAGAACTAATACTAGAATCTCCAATTATGATTTTAAATCCTGAAGTTAATCAGATAGATTTGGAAGTGAGAAATGAAGATAATGATGTGGTATATGCTACAGAGATTACACTGTTTGATTTTAGTGAACAGATGATTTTATTTGATGAAGATGGCAACATTTATCAAAATATATTTAAAAAATTAAATGCTCATAAAAAGTATCATATTTTAATGGACTCAGATTTGGATTGTGAATTTAATGATGGTTTCCAAAGAGAGTATTTTGAAGGATATGCTACTTTAGTTCCATTTATTGGGGTTAAAGATAATTGTAAAGTTACATATAATGATGAAATATTATTTGAACTGAATTTTACTGAAAATATTGAAAAGCCTGAGTTTATAGATCAACTAGTTTTATATACAACAGCTAATCCTTTATTTGTATTGGATAATGAGTATGTGTTTGAATTAAAAATTATGCAGATTGATTCTAAAACAGAAGAAGTTGATTTAAAAACATTACCTAATGAAGCGAAAATAATAAAATGGTCATACTTAGGTGGTTATGCAGATAGTGATGATATTGAGAATAACAGCACTATAACTGGTAAATTATTTCCTGAAATGATAACTTCCCCAAAACACACACTACTTATAAAATATAAAAATAGAGTATTTAAAAAAGTTGTCTATTGTAATTTTTTTGAAAGACAAAATCAATATAGATTGTTTCAGATTGGAGATAATGGAACAACTAAGTTAGTTGATAAAACAAGCTATTTAACAAAATATGATTTGAAAAAATATAGATACTATTTAAGTGATTTTAGTAGAACTGAACAGTTCTATGTTAAAAATAAATCTAGTTTTTACCAAACCATTAGACCAAATAAGATCATAAATTTTGCAGAATTTGATGGATTTGGAGAAACTGTATTTATTGCAGAGCATTTATTTAATTCACCATTAATAAATATTTTTGATTATAGAAATAGTGATGAACATATCTCTATAGTCCAAGATAAATTGAATGAAATTAAGCTTTATAAAGATTTGCCACAACAATCTAAATTGATACTTTTGGATCAAAATTTAAAAGAGCATGAGTTGTCATATCAAGAGATAGAAGAGAATATAAAAAACAACAAGATATGTTTTGAATATAAATTAGTTTCAGTTCTTGTGATTCAAGGCAATACTGTTATAGATAGTTCTTATGATGAGTATTTTTTAGATAATTTTAGTGATTATACAAATACTGATGTTATTAAAAATCTATTGGTATCAAACTATCCTTTTTTGACTAAACAGTCTCATACGAAATTTTTAAGAAAATTTATAGCACATAATATAGAGAAGTTTTTCTCAATTTTTTATAATGATAGAATCATAATAAATGAAAATTTATTGAAATTAGATTTTTCGAAAATTAATCTTTTGATAGAGCATGTGTTGTTTAGTTTAGATATTGACTTAGATGTGAGTGAGCGAATTCTTCAAAGAGTTATTCTTAATAATCAAGAGAAACTGCTAGTTGATACTCCTATTGTTTTATTTAAACTCTTGTTTTCTTCTGGTTCAAAAAAATTGATAAATTATTTTTATAATCTTGTAAATGATGCTGAGCTTAATGATGAAAGGGATGAAAGTTTTACTGAAACAATCATAAAAAATTTATTTAATATAACAACTGTAACAGGGATAGATAAACATAATTTAAAAGTTGCTATGCACTATATAAATGGACAATTTTATTTAAAAAAAGCATTGGAGAGATTAGATGGCTAAATATTTAGATGCGATAGAGCTATCAAACGATTTAAAAAATAGACTTGAAGAGATCATTTTAAGTAGTATAAATGTAAGAGATGAGCAATTGCAAAAAGAGTTGAGTAAAATTATCAAATCAAATGATGGCTTAATCTCTGAAATCCTTGTCGAAGGAGCATTTTCTGCAAAAAAACATGATGATATTTTAAGAAATATCCCATTTTTGAATAAAAAGTTTTTGGATTTACTAGATTTAAATAAAGTATTTAATCCGAATTTTTATCCTTTCAAGCATCAATATGAAACTTTAAAAATTGTTAATGAGATGGACAATAATGACAAACCTGCTATTGTTGTTACTGCTCCAACAGGTTCTGGTAAAACAGAATCATTTTTACTTCCAATGCTCAATGATTTAATCTCAAATCCACGGCAAAAAAATGAAAAAGGAGTAAGAGCTATTATATTGTATCCAATGAATGCATTAGTTGCCGATCAGAATAAAAGATTATTCTCATATTTAAAAGGTCAATCAAAAATTAGTATGTTTTTTTACAATAGTGAAACACCTGAAACAAAAAAATATGCAACTGATGATTTTAATGATAAATGTTTTGTTAAAACAAGAAAAGAGGCAAGAGAAAACCCACCTGATATTATGATTACAAATTACTCAATGCTTGAGTATATATTAGCAAGACCAAATGATTATCCATTAATTGGTAATGCTTTAAGAACTATTGTCGTCGATGAAGCACACTTATATACAGGAACACTTGCTGCTGAAGTTTCATTACTTTTAAGAAGAGTAATCACAAAAGCAAAAGTTGATAATTCAAGAATATTATATATCGCCACAACTGCAACTATTTCAGATGATAAGCAAGAACAAATAGATTTCTTTAGTAAATTTTTTAACAAAGATAATATTCAAAGAGTATCTGGAGAAAAAGAATTTAAAGAGATAGATACAAACATCAATGTTGATAATGAGATAGAACAGTTTATAGACATATCTTCTATGATTTCACAATCAAATTTAGACTTGTACAACGAGTTCAAAGGGTATAGAATATTCCCTAAAATACTAAAGATATTATCTGAAAAATACACAATTCAATTTAGCGAATTGTTAAAGTTAGTTTCTTCTTCAATAGAACCAAAAACTCTATTAAATATTTTTACAATTGGAGCTAAAGCTCGTTTGAATGATAACGAGTTACCATTACTTCCTCATAAATTGCATTTGCAAGTAAGAAGTTCTCAAGGTTTTTCGGTTTGTTCTAATCCAAATTGTCCTGATTCTAAAATCGAAGGTATAGGCAAAATTCATCATGGCACTTTTTACAACTGCACCACTTGTAAAAGCCCCACTCTAAATCTTGTAAGATGTTCTGAATGTAGTGAACATTTTTTTCATGGCAAGTTTAATGATAAAGATACATTGTATTTTGAAAGATTTTTTAAAGATGACATAAAAAGTGAAAATAGTCATATTTTAAGTTTTAAAGAATCAAGTGAAGTAGTTTATATTACAAAAGATGGAAAAAAGTGTTCAGAACATGATTACAACAATAGATTTTATAAACATTCATTTTGTCCTGTATGTTCTAATAATGAGTTTTATGGCTTAAGTGTAAGTGATCAGTTTCTAATTCCATTGGTAGCCGAAACTATGCTTGTAAATATGCCTGAAATAGATAAAGAGGTAAATATATTTTTACCTGCAAAGGGACGAAGGCTTTTGACTTTTTCAGATAGTAGAAGTGAAGCAGCAAGACTTGGACCACTTTTAACATCTCAACATGAAATACAATTTTTTAGAAGATTGTTGATAGAAACTATACAAAAGAGTGTTGTTAAAAATCAAGATAATGAACTAAGAGAATATTATCAAAGCGAAATCAAAGAAAATGAAATTAAGCTATTAAGCATTGATAATCCAATAGTGAAGCAAAAGCTTCTTGAAAAAATAAATGAAGCAAAAGTTGAATTATCAAAAATGAGTTTAGGAATTTCTATCACAGACTTAGTAGAAAGTATTAAAAAACATCCATTAATTGGAGAGTTCTTTGATAGAGAAAAAATGAGAGAACAATTACCAGAGGAAAGAGAACAGTTGTCTTATAATAAAAATATAGAAGCAGTGCAAAAAACTATTTACAATAAGATTGTAGAGGCTCTAATTACTCCAAATATAAAAATGATAAATCTTGAAAGTTTAGGATTAGTGAAACTTGCTTATCCTAATATTAAATCTTTTGAATTATCTAGTAGTTTTTTAAATTTATTTGAGAATTTAAACTTTTTAGAAAAATATAAAAAAAATCTTTTGGGTATTTTCTTATATATTTTTAGAGAACAAAGAGCAATTACTTCTGAGTATATAAACAGTGATTTTAATGACTATTCATTATCAAAAATAGGTTTAGGACAATACATATCCTACAATGCAAAAAATAAAAATATATTTAATCTTAAAGTAACAAATCGAAGTTCTGTTTATAAATTTATAGCATCAATACTTAGAAGTTTTAAAATAAAAGACACTGAAGAAAATATTCATATCTTTTTAAAGGCAATTTTTGAAACATTTTTAGATGCTTCTAAAAGAGATGATATTAGATGGTTAGAATATAATAGGGTTCAAACTGATGATGAAAGAATAGTTGATGCATTTAGAATAGTATTTTATGAGTTAAGCCTTGAAATACCTCAAACACTTTATTTAAATACTATTAACAAAACTATTTGGCAAGAGGCTATTAATGGTATTGTGCCAGAAAAAAATAGTATAGTTGAATTAAAAGAGGTTACTCAAAAAGATTTAGATTTAGATCCATACTTTTTAAGATATAGAAAAATGTATCTAAATCCTTCAAAAGAACTTAGTATGGGATTATGGGCAGAAGAGCATTCAGCTCAACTTGCTCAAAAAGAAAATAGTAGATTACAAGATTTATTCATACAAGGCAAGAGAAATGTTTTATCAGCTACAACTACTCTTGAAGTTGGTATTGATATTGGAGGATTAAGTGGTGTTTTGATGGCAAATGTTCCACCAAACAAAGCAAACTATATTCAAAGATCAGGACGAGCTGGAAGAAGAACTGATGGTTCTTCAATAATACTAACTTACACAAAAACAAGACACTTCGATCAAAATGTATTTAGAGATTTTAAGTTCTACTTAGATAAACCTCATAAAAAATTAACTATTTCACTTGAAAAAGAAAAAATTGCTATTAGACATTTTAATTCTTTGATGTTATCCAAATTTTATGAAAACTACACAAATAGTCATGATGCATTGACATTCGATTCATTTAAAAAGATGGGTTATTTCGTAGGTATATATGAAATACCAAAGCATACTGATAGTCCTTATTCAAAATTTAAATTTGAACTTGATGAAAGCTCAATTTGTAACAAGTTCATTGATTTTCTAACTAATTATGAGATTGCAAATGACGATAAAAAAGCTTTTAATGAGATATTTAAACATACAAATAAAATTCTTGATTATAGGTATTTACTTAAAGTATTTAGTAATCAAACTCAAGATATGTGTACAAAATATATAAATAGTTTAAAAGAGTTATATTCAGATTGGAATTATGCATCGACTTCAAGCCATAAAAATGCAATAAGATATAATATAAAACAAAAGCATGGAGAGAGTTTGATTGAGATTTTTTCAAATGCACAAGTTTTGCCAAAATATGGTTTTCCAATAGATATTAAAACACTTCAGGTAATCAATGCTCCTAAAATGTTTGAATTATCAAGAAGTAGTTTTTTAGCACTATCAGAATATGTACCAGGGTCAAAAATTTTAGCTGGTGGTATGCTTATTGAGTCAAAGGGTATTGCAAAACATTTTACAGGAGAAAATTTAGATGAAGCCTTTGGAGAAAAAGGTTTTGCATACATTTGTGATAAAGGTCATTTTTTTACTTCACCATATTTGAAAGTGCATAAATGTAGTATGAATGGTTGTAAAGGTATTGTTAAACCAGCTTCTAATTATTTAATACCGGAGCATGGCTATATTACTGCTGCTTCAGATAAACTGACTTACAAAGCTGGTACTCCAGAAAAAGTTGGAAGATTAGAAATACATAGTGCAATACATACAAGCTCTGTAAATGACATCAACTTCACATATGATGATTTTTCAATAATCTATAAAGAAAAAGCTCTTATTTATGGGATAAATAGAGGAAATAGAGGTTTAGGATTTGCGATTTGTACTAAGTGTGGATACACTGAATCGGAAATTGAAAAAGTCAATACCGGTAGTTATGATCAATTACCTACAGCTTTCAAAAAACATTCATCAATTTATAGTGAATCATTATCAAGTCAATGTTTGGAAACATCACCTACAATATGGAGAAACCATAATTTAATGGCAAAAATGATTACTGATGCGATAATGATTATTCCAAAAAGAGATATTAAAAATATCGCAATAGCTCAAACATTAGCGAATGCTATGCAATTAAGTGGAGCAGAAGAGTTAGGAATTGATGAGAGAGAAATAAATGCATTAGTTCAAGAAGTTGATGGAAAACTGAGCATATTAATTTACGATAATCAATCAGGGGGTGTTGGTTATGTATATGATTTGGCAAAAAATAGATGGAATGATTGGATTGAAAAAACAAAAAAAAGACTTTTTATAGATAAAAAACACAATGAAGAGTGTTTAAATGGTTGTATAAAATGTGTTGTTACAATGAATACTAATGAACCTTTACCACGACAAGAAACTTTGGATTATTTAGAAGGTAAAGTTGCACAAAAAGAAGATGATATTAAAAAAAAGAAAAGGATTGTTAAAAAAGAAGTTAGCGATAGTGATAGATTTGCAAAGTTTAAAAAATAGCCAACAAAACCTAGCACCGAACAGGTAAACCTGTCGGTGAAGTCAGTCGTTAGATAAAAGTATTAAATTAGTTTAGATATAATAGCAAATAGGGAAACAAAATGAGTTATCAAAAATTATCAAAAGAAGAAAAAATTGAAGCAAAAGAACTATATGAAAAATTTTGGAAAAAAAATCCCAATACCCCAAATCCTACAGATATTAATTCTGAATAAAACATAATTTTTGTAAGACATTAACATATAAACAACTTAGTTTAATGCAAAGAGCTAGAAAACAAGCTTACCCATTATTAGATTACAATAAAAGAAAAGTATGTCAATTTGCAATATTTTCAAATACAATAAAATTATTTTGATAAAATCAAATAAAAAGTTGGTTTAAAATGAAAAATATAAAATTTATGGATTTTTGTGCTGGAATTGGTGGTGGTAGAATTGGTCTTGAAAATTTAGGTATGCAATGTCTTGGATTTAGTGAGATAGATAAAGATGCTGAAATTACATATAGAAATTTTTTTGCTCAAGATGAAGTAAATTATGGCGATTTAATGAAAATTAATCCAAATGACTTGCCAGACTTTGACTTTATGATAGGCGGTTTTCCTTGTCAAACCTTTTCTATTATTGGAGATAGATGTGGTTTAGAAGATGAAGAAAGAGGTCAAGTTATTTATGGCTTGGTTAAAATACTAAAAGCTAAAAAAATCAAATATGTTATTTTAGAAAATGTCAAGGGATTGGTAAATCATGATAAAGGTAGAACACTAAAAATAGTTTTAGAACTTTTAGATGAAGCGGGTTATAAAGTTTATCATCAACTTTTAAATAGTCTTGATTTTGGTGTGCCACAAATGAGAGAAAGAATTTATTTTGTAGGTATTAGAAAGGATTTAATAGATGATAATTTTACTTATGAATTTCCAAAAACAAGTCATACAAAATTTACAATACAAGAGTGCTTAATTGATGATGATAAATCTTTAATATTTGATGAAAAACATAAATCTTATCCAACTTTTTTAAAATATTTAGATAACAAATACAATAAAGGTAAATATACTATTAGTGAATTATTAAAAAATGATTACACAATAATAGATACTAGACAATCTGATTTAAGAATATACCATAAAAAAACTCCAACTTTAAGAAAAGGAAGACATGGGATTTTATATGTAAAAGATGGACAATTTAGAAAGTTATCAGGATATGAGTCTTTATTACTGCAAGGATTTCCTAAAAAGTATGCAAACCATATAAAAGGTAAGATTTCAAATTCTAAACTTTTAGGGCAAACTGGAAATGCTATGACGGTAACTGTTATTGAAGAGATAGCACAAAAATTAATGAAAGCAGTAGGTAATAGAATATGACAGAAAAGGAAATATTAATAAATAGAGGCTCAACAACTGCTAAAAATGGTTTTAAAAATGAAGACTTTGTAGTAGCAGAGTTTAATAATTGGCAAAATAGTCAGTTAGCACAATTTTGGCTAAAGGCAATGGATTATGATTTAGCCCAAATTATGCAATAGAAGCTTGACAAAATCCAAAAACCATTCTAAAATAAGGGGTGTAACAGCTAATAGAAGAGGATAACCAAATGGGTGAGATGAAAGTTGTATATTCAGATAAGAAAGTGACA
>Ga0256913_10000755_pt1 | contig 16756 bp, 10 predicted proteins | sample Axial_MatmetaG_FD_185970 | JGI IMG/M metagenome (GOLD analysis project Ga0256913, IMG submission 185970) | Deep-sea worm associated microbial mat communities from Axial Seamount, Juan de Fuca Ridge, Pacific Ocean - Axial_Mat | ecosystem: Environmental > Aquatic > Marine > Oceanic > Microbial...
CGAAGGATCCGGCTCCATCACCATTCTGGCGGTAACAACCATGCCCGGTGATGATGTCACCCATCCGGTTCCTGATAATACCGGCTATATCACAGAGGGGCAGTATTATCTGAGAAACGGCCGGATCGAGCCTTTCGGATCACTGAGCCGGCTCAAACAGCAGGTGAATGACCGGACCAGGGAAGACCACCGGGCTCTTATGGACGGTATGATCAAGATATATGCCTCTTACAAAGAGGCTCTGGAGAAACAGTCCATGGGTTTCCAGATGACGGACTGGGATGAAAAGCTGATCAGATACGGTGAACTTTTCGAAAGGGAAATGATGGACCTGACGGTGAATATTCCCCTCGAACAGGCTTTGGACAACGGATGGAGAATACTTGCCGATTGTTTTGAAAAGGAAGAAACCGGACTGAGATCCAGCCTGATTGAGAAATTCTGGCCGGCAGATACCGCCGGGAAAAAGGCGGAGCGGGAGTAGAAATTCATGGCTAAAGTCAAGCTCACAAAAAACGAGCTGAAAAAACAGAAAGATGCCTTGAAGATGTATACCCGCTATCTTCCCACGCTGATTCTGAAGAAGCAGCAGCTTCAGATGGAAATCAGAAAGGTGGAAGACCGGGAATCGCTGGTCCGTGAAGAGAAAGATTCTCTGGAAGAGGATTTCCGGCGCTGGATCGGTGTTTTCGGTGAAGATGTCGGACTCGATGAATCAGTCCTGGTTCTCGATGAGATTCAGACCGGAATCGGTAATATCGCCGGGGTTTCGATCCCCGTTTTCCAGGGTGCCCGGTTTGCTCCGGTTTCCTACGATCTCTGGCTGAAACCTCTCTGGGTGGATAAGGCGGTAAAAGAACTTCAGCGAGTGATGCTTCTGGATCTGGAACTCAGGGTGCTGGAAGAGCAGAGACGGCTTCTTGCTCTGGAACTCAGAACAACCACTCAGAGGGTGAATCTGTTTGAGAAGGTGATGATTCCGGATACTCGCATGAACATCAAGAAAATCAGTATATATCTCGGAGATCAGCAGACCGCGGCTGTCGTCCGTGGGAAAATTGCCAAACGCGGACTTGAGAGGGTGGCCGGATGATTGTACCGATGAAGAAAGTCTCTGTCGTTATCCTTGAAAAGTACAGAAAAGAAGCTCTGTCCCTTCTCAGAGATGCCGGTGTCCTGCACCTTGAAACAGAACCGACCGGTTCCGGTGAAACCCTTGACTCTCTTGCCGAACTTCACAGCAGAATCACTACCGCTCTCGGCAGGCTTGATGCTTCTGTGAAAGGCCTTGAGCAGAGCGGAAACTTCAGTCAGAAAGAAGTGATGGCAGAAGTGGATGAGATTCTCGAAACCGATGAGAAAATCAGAAATCTTCATGTCTCGATAGGAAAAACCGAGCAGCAGATTGATATGCTCAGACCCTATGGAGATTTTGAACCTGCGGATCTGGTTATTCTGAGAAGTCAGGGTGTCGACATACGACTTTTCGATACTGATGAGGCGGAGATAAATGAGATTTCCGAGCAGGGCGGAACTGTTTTCATTCTCAGAAGAAAGAAGAAAAAGGTTCTTCTTGCCGGGGTTTTCGCCGGTGAAGCTCCTGCTGAAACAGTCAGGAAGTCCGTGGAACTGCCGGAATACGGTATCCGGGAGCTGATTTCTCTGAAAGAGCAGATGCTTACAGACCTGCAGAATCTTCAGAGGAGAATGGCTGAGTTCTCTGAACGGAAATCAGTTTATGAAGATATCCTGGCGAAAATTAATCAGGACATTGAATTTGAAGCACTGACAACCGGTGCGGATACCGACGGTCCTCTTATCTGGGTTTCAGGATTCATTCCTGAGGATGAGGTTCCGGGAGTGAAAGAACTGGCGGCCCGGGCGGGATGGGGCCTTCTGATCCGGGAACCGGAAATGGAAGATGAGATTCCCACCCTGATAAAGAACGGTCCGAAAATTCGGATCATACAGCCGGTACTGGATTTTCTCGGTACACTGCCGGGATACCGGGAGTACGATATCAGTCTGTATTTCCTCTCCTATTTCAGTGTTTTCTTTGCCATGATCGTCGGAGATGCCGGTTATGGAATGCTTTTTCTTGCCGGAGCTGTTTTTCTGGCTTTCAAGAGCAGAAAGTCCGGTGGTGGATTACCCGATGCGGTGAAACTTCTCTTTGTTCTGAGCCTGGCTACTGTGGCCTGGGGAGCGATTACAGGAAACTGGTTCGGTTCCAGATCTATTGCATCCCTGCCGTTTTTCAGGAGTCTGACGATACCGGGTATTGCCACTTTCCCTGACTTGTTTCCCGATGCGGTGGTTGATCCTCAGAAGACAATCATGTGGCTATGTTTCCTTCTCGGTCTTTCTCAGCTCACCCTGGCGAATATTCTGAATTTTGTACGTGATTTCCCCAGATTGAAGGCTTTTTCCAGCCTCGGCTGGGGAGCCATCATCGGTGGATTGTATTTCCTTGTCCTGAATCTCGTAATCGGAGCGGTGATGCCCCAGTTCGCTGTAATCATGGTGGCCGTGGGATTCGGACTTGTGATTCTTTTCGGGGAGCAGGATTCAGAAATCACTTTCATCAAAGGAGTGCTGAAGGGTGTGGGAGGTGCTTTTACAACTTTCCTCGATGCGATAAGCGGTTTCTCCAATATAATCTCGTATATCAGGTTGTTTGCGGTGGGAATGTCTTCTTTCTACATCGCTTCAAGTTTCAACAATCTGGCTTCTCCCATGCTTAAAGGCTGGACCATCCCCTTCGGCCTCATCATCATCGCCATCGGCCATGGACTGAATCTGGTTATGGCTCTGTTATCGGTTGTCGTACACGGCATCCGTTTGAATATGCTGGAGTTCTCCGGTCAACTCGGAATGGAGTGGACGGGGATAGAATACAACCCGTTTCGGGTACGGATATCAGAAGAGAATAATAATCAAGGAGTTCCTTCATGAACATTGGATTGATTGGTCCCGCCGCGGCACTCGGACTTGCTGCAATCGGTTCTGCTCTCGGCACCGGCGCCGCCGGTCAGGCTTCCATGGGAGCATGGAAAAAATGCTTTGCTGCGAATAAACCGGCACCATTTATGCTGGTGGCTTTCACAGGCGCCCCGCTTACCCAGACGATTTACGGCTTTCTGCTCATGCTGTTCATCGGCGGAAGCGATAAGGATCCGCTTACCCTCTTAAGCGCAGGTGTTTTCGGCGGACTCGCCATGGGCTTTTCCGCTCTCATGCAGGGAAAAGCAGCGGCAGGCGCAGCTGATGCCCTCGCGGATACCGGAAAGGGAACTGCGAATTATTTAATGGTTATCGGAATTATTGAGACTGTGGCTCTGTTTGTGATGGTCTTCCTTCTTCTGATGCTGTAAACAGGTTTATTCGCGGATATCTGTATCTGTGTAAAATAAAACGGACGGTTTGCTATTGGGCGGCCGTCCTTTTTTTGTATAATGATGTAAAAGCAGACACGGAGGCTTCATCTCCATGACAAGAAATAAAACCCGCCTCCCTTTCATTTTCCTTTTTATCTTTATCAGTTATGGATTATCGGCAGGGGAGCCTGCATGGATTCTTCTTGAGAAAGGTAAAGCTGCATTTGAAAAGCGGGATATCACTGAATCCCTGGATCTCCTTCTTCAGGCGGTAGAGCAGAATACCGACTATCCTGAAGCCGAATACTGGCTGGGACGTGTGTACGAAGCCCAGGGGCAAGCTGTTCTTGCCGAGGAACAATACCGGAGGGCCATTCATCTGGCCATATATCTGAGAGTTCCTGAAGATGTTATAACTTACAAATACACTCTGGCGGAACTTCTGTTGAATCAGGGAGATGAACGGGAGGGAGAAGCTCTCTCCATCTTGTATGGAATTGCCGATGAGGAGGGAGCTTCCGATCCTGGTGCTCTTTCTCTTGAGCATTCCTATATCGAGCAGATATCTGAAAATGGTATCGATGATCTGCTCTACCTCTACAGGGATGAGCTCAGGAGCTCTCTGAAGGCCAGGAGAATCCTTGGCGAGTTATCCTGGAAAAACGGGAAATACAGATCTTCACTTCTTCATTCCACCCGGGTGGTTCTTTCTCTTATGACCACAGCGGCTGAGCAATACAGATTCATGCATTCTGACTGGAGATTTGACATTGATGAAAAAAATGATCAACTCAATCCCGACAGGGATGTCCGTTATCCGGGGGCCTCGGATGGCTCTTCAGATATGATTGACCGTATATACAGCAGTGATGAAAAATTATCCGATTGGCTTGAAAGTGAAGGATTCTGGCCCCAGCTGTACCTCCTTTCCATTTCCCTCTTCGCAGAGGGTTTTCAGGATTCAGCGGAATCTCTCTGGGAAATGATGGTAGTACGGGATGAAACAAGAGGAACTGTAAATCCACGCCCGGAAGCGGGGAAGTGGGGCATTCTTGCTGAAAAACAGCTGGAGGAACCATTTATCTCAAATGGTTCAATTTCACCTTGAAAATCGGCAGGATTATGAATGGATAAAATCGTAATCAGGGGCGCCCGGGAACATAACCTGCAGAATATAAACCTTGAACTTCCCAGAGATAAGTTCATCGTGATTTCCGGCCTGTCCGGATCCGGCAAGTCTTCTCTGGCTTTTGATACTATTTTTGCCGAAGGACAGAGACGTTATGTTGAATCTCTTTCCGCATATGCCAGACAGTTTCTCGGCAGGATGGATAAACCTGATGTTGACTACCTTGAGGGTTTATCCCCGGCAATATCCATAGAACAGAAAACTACCAGTAAGAATCCTCGGTCGACAGTCGGCACGATTACTGAAATATACGATTACCTCCGGTTGCTTTATGCGAGGATAGGCAAACCTGTCTGCCCCAACGACGGCACCCCGATAAATGAGCAGTCTGTGGATCAGATTCTTGATTCGGTGAAATCCCTGCCGGAAGGGCAGAAAGTGATGATTCTCGCCCCTCTTGTCAGGGGGAAAAAGGGAGAGCATCGAAAGTATCTGGAAGATGCCCGGAAATCAGGATTCCTGAGAATACGCATCGACGGAGAGATTCTTTCCCTGGATGAAAAGATTATTCTTGATAAAAAAAGAAAACATGATATTGCCCTTGTCGTCGACAGAATCAGAATAGTCCCCGAGAGCAGAAAACGCCTTGCTGAATCTGTTGAAACGGCACTTGAAATAGCCGGCGGAAACCTGATTGTTCTTGTGATCGGGGAAAAAGGTTCAGATAAAGAAGGAGAGGAATTGTTTTTTTCCGAAAAGAATTCCTGTTCTGTATGCGGATTCAGCCTCCCTGAGCTTCAGCCGAGACTATTCAGTTTCAACAGCCCTTTCGGAGCCTGTAAAGCCTGTGACGGTCTCGGTCTCACCCGGGATTTTGACAGAAAACTTATAATCCCCGATCCCTCACTCTCTTTCAATGAGAAAGGAATTGCACCCTACAACCCTCGGGCGGCATGGCATCGCAGCTGGTTTGAAGCCCTGGCAAAATCTCTGAACTTCAGCCTGGATACACCTCTCGGTGAGCTTGACGACAGCATCATTGACGCAATGTTTGACGGTACGGATGAAGCGATTGAAGTTACCTATATAAACAAGCAGGGAACAGGAAAATTTGAGTATTCATCACCCTACAAAGGTATTATGGCGGATCTGAAGAGGCGTTATCGGGAATCCTCTTCTTCCGGTGTTCGTGACTGGCTGGAAGGTTTCATGACACGGCGCAGTTGTCCGGAATGCGGGGGGCGCCGGTTGAACCGGGAAAGCCTGAGCGTTTTTGTAGGAGGGAAAGATATACACCAGCTTACTCTGATGCCCGTACATAAGTCCCGGATATTCTTTGACAATCTTGAACTGACACCGACAGAACAGCATATTGCGGAACAGATTCTCAAGGAAATCAGAGAGAGACTTCACTTTCTTGAGAGTGTGGGACTCGGATACCTTACCCTCGAACGTGAGTCTGCAACTTTATCCGGTGGTGAAGCCCAGAGAATCCGGCTCGCCACCCAGATCGGCTCTTCTCTGATGGGCGTCCTCTATATACTTGATGAACCCACCATCGGTCTGCATCAGAGAGATAATCAGAGACTTATCGATACCCTCACGCATCTTCGGGATCTGGGAAATACTCTGATCGTGGTTGAGCATGATGAACAGACAATCAGGACTGCCGATCATATTGTGGATATGGGCCCGGGGGCCGGTGTTCATGGTGGCAGGGTTGTGGCTCAGGGTAATCTGGTATCGATATTGAATAATCCGGACAGTCCGACCGGCAGGTTCCTGAGCGGCAGGGATACAATCGGAATTCCGGAGAAACGCAGAGATGGAAATGGAAAATCTCTGATTATCAGAGGGGCAAGGGAACATAATCTGAAAAATATCACTGTTGAGATTCCCCTGGGAAAGTTTGTAACAATAACGGGGGTTTCAGGTTCCGGAAAATCCACCCTGCTCAGAGACATTCTTTTTCCGGTTCTCTCCAATCGGGTTAATCGAAGTCATCTTTCTACCGGTGATTATGATGAGATTTCTGGAATTGATTATATAGACAAGGTTATCAGTATCAATCAGAGTCCCATCGGCAGAACTCCCCGGTCAAATCCGGCCACTTATGTGGGCCTGTTCACACCCATCAGGGAACTTTTTGCAGGTTTGCCCGAGGCGAAGGCAAGGGGGTATAAACCCGGACGCTTCAGTTTCAATGTAAAGGGCGGCAGGTGTGAAGCCTGTGAAGGGGCCGGAACCAGAAAGATTGAAATGCATTTTCTTCCGGATGTGTATGTCACCTGCGATGTGTGTGCAGGGAAAAGATTCAACCGTGAAACCCTTGAGGTCCGGTATAAAGGTAAAAACATACATGAAGTGCTGGAAATGACGGTTGAGGAAGCTTCAGAATTCTTTGCACCGGTACCTTCAATTTTCAACAGACTGAAAACATTGAACGATGTCGGACTGGGATATGTGAAACTCGGTCAGTCCGCTTTAACCCTTTCGGGTGGGGAGGCCCAGCGGGTGAAACTTTCTCTTGAATTATCCAGGAGGAGCACGGGTAACACGTTCTACATCATTGATGAACCGACAACCGGCCTTCACTTTGTCGACGTAAAGAAACTTCTTGAAGTTTTACAGACCCTGGTGGACCGGGGAAATACCATATGCATGATCGAGCATAACCTTGATGTTGTGAAACAGGCGGATTTCATCATAGATCTCGGTCCTGAAGGTGGTGACCGGGGAGGGGAGGTTGTGGCCTTCGGCAGCCCTGAAACTGTCGCTGGAGTATCGGAATCACATACCGGACGTTATCTGCAGGAAGTTCTGAACCCACAGTGAAACCGGTGGCCCGTAAAACCTGGACTCGGCTGTACCGTCACGGAACAGTTCCCGGCCGGTTTATCGGTCTATATGTTTTTTTTCTGACTGCATTATTCATTCCTGTATCATTGGTATCACAGGAGACAACAGGTTCTTCTGATATCTCTGAAAGTACAGAAACATCCGAACTGATATCCCGAAGTCTGCTGCTTGATATAGAAACCTCCGACCATGATGAACTGGAGGCGTGGTGCCTGGTGCTGGATCTGAGTGGAACCGGGAATGATGACATGCTCAAACAGCGGCTGAAAGCCTATTACAATCTTGATTCAACAGCGCATGAACCTGATGTGAAAGCCGCGTCCGGAACCAGGATTGTGATTGAATCCGCCCGGAGAAGTGAATATTTCAAAGTTGATCTGGACAGTGAAGATTCCGAGTCCATCATACGTCTGGCCGGGGACGTGCTGATTACGGTCAGTGAACCTGAGCGTAATAGAACCCATCGAGTGCAAGCGGATTCGGTGATATTCAACAAAAGTAAAAATACCATATCGGCAATAGGTAATATCCGGTATACCGTAGACACCGACGGCCGAGAGGAACATTTCTCCGGGGACAGTCTAACCTTTGAAGTGACCGACTGGACAGGAGTGATTTTCCGGGGAACTTCTGAAAGACAGCAGGATGTGGATGGGAAATCTGTTGACTTTTTCTTCAGAGGAGAGTCCATCAAAAGATCCGGTGCGGATATACTCATTCTGAAAGACGGTGTGATTACCAGTGATAACGAATCCAATCCTGATTATGCTCTGAAGGCTGATAAAATATGGATAACCGGTCCCGGGGAATGGGGCCTGTTCAGTGCCACCCTGTATGTCGGTCATGTTCCTGTTCTTTATCTGCCTTTCTACTGGAAATCAGGAAGTGATATGCTTTTCAATCCTGTAATCGGGTTCAGAACCAGAGTCGGATACTATCTTCAGACAACCACATATCTGATCGGAAGGAAAGAAGAAGATGATGGTTTTTCCATCATGGGTTTCGGTGATTCCGCCGGTTCTGATTTTAAACTTGAAAGGGATGGACTGTTCCTGGTTCGTAGTAATTCCGGGAACAATGACAAGCCTTCCGGGAAGAACACCTTGAAATACATGCTTGATATATATACTACTCTCGGTGCCATGACAGGTTTTTATGGCGATTTCCCGAATCTCGGAGATAAGGGCTCCCTGAACTTTTATGCCACAATCGGTGTAAGTAGAAGTATTGATTCCAACGGGAGTGTGTATTTCAACGACGCGGGAACTTCGAGGACTTTCTGGAACAGCAGCTATCTCGGGAAAAATGAAATCCCTTTCCGATGGGGCACAAAGTTTGATTTCTCTCTGGATCGCTGGTCTGTTTATATGGATTGGTATTCGGATCCATACTATCTTGAGGATTTCGGGAACCGGAAAGAAAATTTTGACTGGTTGAGTTTTCTTCTGGGGGAAGAGGGCTCAGATGAGAATGATCCTGATCTTGTTACAGATATGAGATGGGAAATCAGCGGCTCTGAATCAATTTCTCCCTCGTCTTCTTCTCCCTGGCTGCAGTCTCTTTCTCTTGACAGTTTCAGGACTTCTCTGACATGGAAGAATAAACCGAATCAGGATATTACGGGATCAGGCAGCCCTGATGCGAATTATGATCCGGCCCGTAATTTTTATTATCCGGATCGGTTAATCCTTCCCGATATAAAACTGTCAATGAAAGGTGGATCTCCTCAGTGGAATGTAAAAAGACTTGATACACCTGAGTCTCAGGATCCGAGACAGGAGGATTCGAACAGTGAAGATATCCAGAATCCTGAAAATGAATTGGATCCGGTCCCCTTTGAGAAATCTTATGATTCGGTATACAGCGCAGGTCTGCTCAAAGCCTCTTTGGAGTATGGTCTTCAATCTCAGTTGTTCATAGAAGATCAGACGGACAGTACTGGATGGCTGGCTCCCTCCGATATCGATTTTGTTTTCAATGCCGCAAGGATCAACACAACCCAGAGAGGGGATATTTCCTATAATATAGATTTATGGGACGGACTGACCGGACTCAGCGGTAATTCCAATCTGTCGGGTTATTATCAGTTGCATGCGGATATCTTCGGAAACAATGCTCCGGTATCCGATACAACAAGACTGGAGGATTTTCAGTATTCGAAGTTTCTCTGGGATAACAGTGTCTCGTTGTATCTGAATCCCTTTCAGGGCATACCTTCGCTTGCCGGTTCCACATTGAAATACAGCCTGGATGCCAATCTCTTTTCCAGACAGCTGTCTGATTCCGCAACGGCAGGTAATCCTGAATATTCAAACTCATGGATTTCCGACAAAGATGATTTCCGAAGGCATGAAGCTTCGGTCAAAGCCAGCTGGGATCCGGGAATCTTCAATGTTGAATTAACCGGATCGGCGGATATTCCACCCCTGTCTGAACGCTACACCATAAATGCAAGTTCGGGGATTGAATATTCCGGCTTCAAACTGAATCTCAGTCAGCAGAGCCTTTATGAATCAGAGGTATGGAAATCCCAACCTTTTATATTAGGTGCCTCATGGACGGGATGGAAGGACGAAGTAACCCTTTCGCAGACCGTAAGATATGATATTGAAAATGCCCGTTTCTCCAATGCGGAAAGTCTGTTCCGGTTCTGGGGACTGGAAACAAGGTTTGTCGTAAATTACGGTGCCAGGTACAAATGGAACTCCAGTCAGTACTTATGGGAAGAGAATGGCGAAGGTTTCAATCCGAGCACGTTGAACTTTTCGTATAAAAGGGAATTCGCTCCACTGCCGTTATGGAAAAACAGGATCAGGACCAGAACGGTACTCGATACCTATTGGAATATAAATCTGAATCAGCCTACGGACAATGTTTTCGGATTCAGGTGGAGTCAGGAATTTCATGTGTATAAATTCCTGGATCTACAGCTTTCATTTTCTTCAACCAACAGGAGTATGTATCTGTATTTTCCCTGGTGGCGGGAGGAACTGGGTATTCCGGGTCAGTATAATTTTTTTGAAGATCTGCTGAAATCTTTTAATCTTTTCAATATTCAGGACAGGCGCAATTCTCAGTTCAACATGGACAGGTTTGAACTGTCCCTTGTGCACCATTTACGAAGTTGGGATCTGTCGATAGATTACAGCGGCTGGCCGGCCCTGGACCCCGGAGCAGATCAATACCGCTGGAAATCGGAATTAACAGTGTTTGTCAAATGGAATCCCCTGCCCATGTTCAATCAGAGGACGAGGTTTTCCAAGGATTCCTGGTCTGTTGATTCCTTTGAATGACATTCTTGACCTCGCATAATCAGCATCGTTAAACTGATCAGCAGACATAAAGAGGAGCCATTGAGCGTCAACCTGACAATAGTGATAGACAATCCGGAACTCCTCGGAGCCGTATGCGGCCCGAATGATCGTAATCTTGAAGAGATAAGCAGTTTACTCTCCTCGCCTGTGAAAACCCGGGGGAATGAGATACTCCTGGAGTCTGAAAATGAGGAACGCCGTCTGCTGTTCCGGACGATGCTCGATCGTCTTGTTGAGCTTGCCGGGCGGGAAGAGCCTGTGAATTCTCAGAAACTGAGATCGATTTATGCATCCCTGGAGTCCGGAGATGATGCTGATGTTGAAGCTTTCCGGGAAAATGTTATTCGAATACCCGGGGGTGCCCGGAGAATCTATCCCCGGAGCAGGCGGCAGACCGCATATATCAGACAGATGTCATCAAGAGATCTGGTTTTCAGTATCGGACCGGCTGGAACCGGAAAAACCTACCTGGCAGTGGCTCATGCGCTCATGGAACTGCTTTCAAGAAAAAAACGGAAAATCGTATTAACCCGTCCGGTTGTGGAAACCGGGGAGAATCTGGGATTTCTCCCCGGGGATCTTACTCAGAAACTGGCACCTTATCTGCGGCCTCTCTATGATGCCATGGAAGATCTTGTGGATTCTGAACTGCTGGAGCGGTTACGGAATAACGGTCAGCTGGAAGTTGCACCTCTGGCGTATATGAGGGGTCGAAGTCTGAAAAACTGCTACATTGTTCTCGATGAAGCCCAGAATACCACTATTGAGCAGATGAAAATGTTTCTCACACGGCTGGGTGAAGGTTCCCGGGCTGTCGTTACCGGTGATATAACACAGGTTGATCTGCCTTCTCCGGGCAGATCCGGATTGGCTGACGCTGTGAAAGTTCTGCAGCATGTGGAGGATATCGCTCTCACCGAATTCACCAGTGATGATGTTGTCAGACATCCTCTGGTAAAGAAGATTATTGATGCCTATGAAAACTACCGCTAGACCTAGACTCCGACCCGATGAACGAGCTTCACTGCGGAAAACTCCCATGGTGAGGCGGGAATGGATATTCATTCTGTTAAGCTGGTTTCTCGCGTCCATGCTCCTTATCGGGGTGGAACAGACCCGGTTGTTCTTATCCCGGGAAAAGGCCCTGAAATATAAAGAAGGGGACCCGGTAAGCGATGATTTCTATCTGGAATATGATTTCAGTTTTATCGATATGGAGGCCACCTCCAGAGCGGCGAATCTGAAAAGAAGTCTGGTTTCCCCGGTCTACAGTGTCAGAAGAGATATAACAGATTCGGTTCTGGAACATTATGACCGCTTTGTTTCACTGATGAAGCCGGTTATCGGCAGCGCATCTTCCGGAGAGGCTGCTGATGCTATCAGAAAAGAGTTTCCCGGTGCCGCCGGTCTGATTGACAGTGAATACTCCAGAACCCCGGAAGAATTATCCGGTCTGCTTCAGTTGACCAGGGAAGTATTGCAGTCTCTTCAGTACGGAGGAATCTTCCGGTTGGATTCAGGGGATGAAGAATCGGCTTCCGGGCTGATTGAAGTTGTATACAATGAAGCTCAGCCGGACAGAAGAGTATCTCTCATCCGTAGTGCGGTTACACTTCCCGAGAATCTCCCGGATCGGATAAGGTCCATGGAGGAACTCTCGGATTTATCACCTGATGATGCCGAGTTTGTTACCGCGCTGGTAAGTTATTTTGCCGAACCTAACGGTTATCTGAATGTCCGGCTGTCGGAAGAAAGTCGGGATGAAACTGAAGCGGCAACCGAACCGGTCAGAATCTCGGTAGCCGCAGGAACAAAACTTCTTTCTGCCGGAAGTGTTGTAACGGCTCAGCAGGCTCGGATTCTGAATGCCATGAGGGCACAGCGGAATGTGGGATATCACAGTTTCATAGATCCTCTGCTTTATATGGCATTCATCTTCGTTCTCGGACTGGTTGTGGCGCACAATTTTGAAATATCGCTGCGTAACCAGAAGACTTTGTGGCTGTACATCGCACTGAGCGGCACCTACCTTCTTGTGGCTGCGTTTTTCACCGTATTTTTCAGATTTCAGGAAACCATCACTGTTTCCATTGTAATGCCCACGGCTCTGTTCACCTTATTGCTTGCACAACTGCTTCAGGACCGCCGGCTGGCTGTTCTCTCATCGATACTCATGGCCCTTCTTATCTTTTTCCTCACTCCCGGGAGCCGTTTTGATTTTCTGATTACAATTTCTGCTGGTATAGGCGGTACTCTGTCGGTGAAGAGGCGGGAGTCAAGAATGGGACTGCTCAGAGCAGGGCCGAGACTTGCTCTCATTCTTTCCGTTGCCACATTACTTGCCGGATTACTCGTCCGTAAATCTCCCGGTGATGTTCTGATAATGTCCGGTTGGTCGGCGGTGAACGGCCTGATCACAGGTGTTCTGAGCCTTGCTTTTCTGCCCCTTCTCGAACATGTTCTGAATACCGCAACCACCTTCAGGCTTATTGAGCTGTCAGATCAGAACGTACCGATTCTGAAAAGAATGAGACTCCAGGCCCCGGGTACTTACATTCATTCACAGAATGTGGCTCACCTGGCTGAAGCCGCCTGTGATGCAATCGGTGCGGATGGTCTGCTGGCCAGGGTCGGGGCATATTATCATGATATCGGGAAGGTGGATCAGGCTCAGTTCTTCGTTGAAAATCAGAAAGGAGAAAATAAGCATGATGAACTCAAGGCATCCCTTTCTGTCGCTGTGATAAAATCCCATGTGAAAATCGGTATGGAGAAGGGCCGGGAACTTCGACTCCCGGATGAGGTTCTGGCCGTTATAGAGCAGCATCACGGTACAAGCGTAATCAGATATTTTTATGACAGAGCTCTGAAAGAAAAGGGCGGTGAGTCTGCGAGTCCCGACGATTTCTCTTACGGGGGGCCGAAGCCTATGAGCCGTGAAGCCGCGGTTGTTATGCTGGCGGATAATGCGGAAGCCGCAACGAGAACCCTGAAAAAACCGACAGCCGCAAAACTGGAAAAGTATATCTGGGATCTGATAATGGAACGATTCCGGTCAGGAGAACTCAACGAATGCGATCTGACCCTTCGAGATCTTGAAACCATCAAGCTTACTTTCACCCATGTTCTGACAGGACATTTCCATACGAGGATAGAATATCCCAAAGAGATAGAGAAATGAATCATATCGAACTGATTTCGGAACTGGAAGACAGGGCCGGAAAACTCGATGAGATACAGCCCTTTGCGGTGGAGATTCTCAATCGTATCGGTAAAGAGAACTGGCAGATCGGGATTCTTCTCACAGATGATGAAGGGATTCAGGGATACAATCATAAGTGGCGTAATATTGATAAACCGACAGATGTGCTGTCCTTTGTACAGGACGATGGGGAATCAATACCGGAAGTACCGGGAATGCCGAAAGAGGCCGGGGATATAATTATCTCACTGGAAACTGTGGAGAGAAATGCCGAAGAGTGGGATAATTCCTACGATGAAGAGTTACGGCGTGTTATCATACACGGGATTCTTCATCTGAGCGGCATGGATCATCCGGGAGATGATTACAGCTCGGGTATGTTGAAATTGCAGGAGGAGCTTCTGGCGGACAGCGGAAGTTTATTGAAAGACAATCAGTGATGGCCATTTTTAAAAAGTTATTTCAGTCGAAAAGTCAGAATGAAGAAAACATTCCCATAGAATCAGAAGAACTGGAAAGCCTTGATGCAGATGGCAGGGGGATGGTCAGAGGGATTGTGGAGTTGTCGGAAACTTCCGTCAAGGAAGTGATGATACCCCGTATAGATACCGTTTTCATTGCGGAGGACGCGGAGACCGGGGAGTCGATGCTTAAAGTGATGGAATCCGGACATTCGCGTTTCCCTGTCTACAGGGATACCATTGATAATGTTATCGGGATTCTATATGTGAAGGATCTGCTGAAGTTTCTGATCAAAGATGATGTCATCTCAATACCGGAGGTTCTCAGACCGGTTTATTTTGTTCCTGAGAGTATGAAACTCGATTCCTTGCTGAAAGAGATGAAACAGCGCCGGGTACATATAGCCGTTGCGGTTGATGAATACGGCGGAGTTTCCGGGATTATTTCCATGGAAGATATACTTGAGGAAATAGTCGGAGATATTCAGGATGAATTTGATAACGAAAGTGAAGAAATTGTTTCGGTGGGTGAGAATGAATGGATCTGTGATGCCCGGATGAACCTCGAAGATCTGAATAACGAGCTGAACAGCCGGATTCCTGCGGATGATTTTGACTCTCTCGGTGGATTTGTTTTTGACCTTTTCGGGAAAATCCCCGGGCGTTATGAAAAGATAAAATGGAATAATCTCCATTTCATCATACAATCGGTGGAGGGGCATAAGATAAAGCAGGTGAAAATTATCAGAGAGAAGCAGGGCTGATGAAAATTTCTTTGATACCCTTCAGTCGGATCATTTTTATCATGCAGTTTCTTCTCATAGCGCTTATCGGTGGTTTTGCAGAAAGCACCACGGATGCCAGAAGTTTATATCAGGAAGGGATTGATTCTCTTGCAGTCGACAATCCATACACGGCTATTGAAGCCTTCAGAACAGCTTTAACAATCAATCCGGCTTATGCCGATGCCAGGATCGGAATGGCTGAAGCCCTGTTTCAGTTATCCGAATACGCCGATGCGGCCAAGGAGCTGGAAATGGCCCGGCCCTATGCCAGCGACCGCCGGGATCTTATCCTGCTGGATGCACGGATAAAAACCGCTTTCGGCAGGTATGATGAAGCCGCCGGAATTTATCGGAAGCTTCTTGAATACAGACCCCATGATGCAGATGCGAACCGGGGGCTTGGAGAAATTTATGCAATTACCGGTCAGCGCGATCTGGCGGATTCCGCTTTCAGCAGGAGTCTGCAGTACGCTCCCGGAGACCGGAGGGTTCTTCTGCAGCTGGTACTCCTGCATGACAGGGCAAGGGAGAAAGAACAGTCTGACGCTGTTCTGAGTGAAGTTCTGAGGCTTTTCCCGAACAACCTGTCGGTGAGAATCCTTGCAGCGGAGCATTACGCATTGTACAACGAATGGTCCAGGGCTATGGATCAGCTTGATAAAGCAAACTCCATGTTGAGTGGTGTTGATGATAAACGGTTTCCCCGGGTGGCGCTGCTCAATGCGGAGTTGTCCCTCCGGAAGGGAGATCCTGCTTCAGCCCTGGAATCTCTGGATTATCTCAGGAACGATCCTGATCCGGAAATCATGTATCTCATGGCCCGATCCTATCGGGATCTGGGGAGAGAAGCTGAAGCTCAGAGTATACTCGACCGTTTATTGAGAACCTGCAGTGAAGATGAGATTGCAAGGATGTTCAGGGAAGAATATCTGATGCGTACATCCGGCGGCTTTGAGAAAGAACGGGATGAAGCAGCCCTCTGGCATCTCCGGAAGGGGGCTGTCTTTGAGGAAAACTTCTATTATCGCCGGGCATATAATGAGTTTCGCAGGGCCAAACTGCTGAATAAAGATAATCCTGATGTATGGCTTGCCTATACTGAGATAATTCGCAAATTAGGTTACCCTGAACATTACCGGGACAGCCTGAAAGCAGCTTTGTTTGATATCCCCGAATCCAGAACCGAATATTCAATGCTCGAAGAACGCCTGGATCTACTTGAACATTCCGGTAAGAACAGTCTGGCGCAAAGATGGGAAATCGAGGATCCCTGGAACATCCCTTCAGATGAATGGGATGTGGGTGTTTATGTTCAGGAGGGCTGCAGTTCTCTTCCCGTTCATACAGGAGCCGAAGAAACTCTTGCTTTATACTTTGCCGATTTAATGGATATTCTGCCGGATATCAGACTTCCCCTCGATGGTACAGGCCGGAACCCCGAGGTGAAAACGGTATCAGGTTATTCACAGGCATTCAGGGAATCCCGGGAGAGTCTTGATTATTTTGTACTGATCGGATTTACCGAAACCTCCCGGACTTTCAGTGCCGTAGCGGATTTGTATCTGGCGGGAACCGGGGAGAAAATCGGAAGTTTCAATCAGCTTCGGACCGGACAGAGCCGGGTGACAG
>Ga0256913_10000757_pt1 | contig 16735 bp, 12 predicted proteins | sample Axial_MatmetaG_FD_185970 | JGI IMG/M metagenome (GOLD analysis project Ga0256913, IMG submission 185970) | Deep-sea worm associated microbial mat communities from Axial Seamount, Juan de Fuca Ridge, Pacific Ocean - Axial_Mat | ecosystem: Environmental > Aquatic > Marine > Oceanic > Microbial...
ACCCAAAGTCCATCTGGTCACTCTCTGTTCCCTTATCAATCCAGGCAGATCCCATAATAGGAACATCTGAATTTTGATATGCTGTTCCGGGCCCTGTAATATTGGCCATCCAGATGACAGCCCCCGGATCATAAACAGGTGTTGCCGTTATATTTGACTGCAACAAAATCAAAATGGACTGACCGAGGGCCTGTACCAAACCATTCATCTGATTTGAATAGGCAAAAATCATCACACCACGCCCTCCTGTCCTGAGCGATGCGGAAACAGAAGAAAAAGCGGTAAGCAGAAAAGTTGTATCCGTTGCCCAGACATATCCCCCGCTTCCGTCACAATAATAATTCTGTGCCCACACCTCCGAACGTCCCATAACGCCAATTTCGCCAAGAATACTGCCGGAAACATCCACATAAGCATCATCAAACGAATAAAGGCTCCAGGTTATAACATCACAATTGACCAGGTGAAAGTTCCTATCATTTAACGGAGCCGTAAAATCGCTGTAATGACTATTGTTTACCAGGCCGTTTACGTCTGTGCTGTCGGAGTTTTCAAACCAGAAACCGACAGAACGGATATCCGAATTGGTCACCGTAACGTCTGAGCCTGCCGATGGCATCATACCCCACATCACTTCCGTACAGTTTTCCAGCGAAATATCATAATCCACGCCGCTGACACCGCTAACCTGATCATTAAATTCATAACTATCCACACTGTTTCCGTCAGGAAAAACAATATCGGCTACGGAACCGTCCCTGAACTGATGCCACAACAAAACAGTGGCGGCATCTTTAATTTGAAGATGAGTACTGTCAACAACAACAAACTCACCGGCTTTGTTTATCGAATCAATAATGATGGATGCTGATTCGTATAAACCGAAAGTTGTAAAATCCGCTTTATCCACATGGTCGAATTCCAGCACGGATGTACCTACTGCAGCCATGGTATGTACCATCCCACCGAAATCAAGTGTTGAATTCAGGAAATGCATTCCGGAGTTACCTGCCAGCAACAACATCCGTTGGTAAAAATACTCCTGAGGAAAATAAAGGGAAGACGAATCGGCTATTAACTGACCATTCTCAGCCGTAATGATATCTCCGATGATCGTAGCCTGGGCTCCTTCAAATCTTAATATTCCGTCTCCAATAATCAAGATCGGCCCATTGTGAACCCATTCCGAATTAATAACAAGTTCTTCACCGGGTTCAACACCAATCACTAATGTGTCACCAAGCGAGATCGTATCAACCGAGCGCTCTGTTTTTCTCAACCAGGCAGAAACAGACGCTTCTTTTTCCCTGACGTTGCTTAATAATTGAGCCGGGGAAAAGTGACCACCTGAAATATTTTCGGCAGCACCCGGTTTCACTGTAACTGTTGTTCCCTTGAAAAATTCCTGTTCCAGCAAACGGTTGACTGATTTCAGTTTACCTGAAAAACTATCTGTAGGTGGCTGGGCTGTTACGGACTGGACAGTTAGGCATATCCATAAATTTAGCGTGATGAGTAAACTGTTTCTCAGCTTCATAAAAGTTGTCTTTAGTTTGACATTAACCTATCTCAGGTTCTGATCACTTTTTCCACGCCGGGCACCTTTTTCAATTTGAATATCAACTGGTTCAGGTGTTCATGATCTTTTACCATGACGGTTACAAAACCTTCAAAACGTTTTCCTTTTGTTTTAAAATTAATGGAACGCATATTCACACGAAGATCATCGGTAATAACTTTGGTTATGGAACCAACAACACCCAATTCGTCCCGTCCCGTTATTTTCAGGTTGATAACCGAAGGTGACAGTTCTTTTGACTGCATCCATTTCACGGCCATAATCCGGTAAGGATACATTTCACGAAGCCTTTTTGCATTCGGGCAGTTAAACCTGTGAATGGTGATTCCGCCATGAACGGTGACAAAACCGAAAACACTGTCGCCCGGAATAGGGTTACAGCATTTGGCCAGATGATAATTTACATTTTTAAGATTCTCCCCGATAAACAGGATTTCTTTTTCCTGTTGGTCATCGGTTTCCGTACTTACTTTTTTTTCAGGTTCTTTTATTTCCGGCTTCTGTTTGCTGTGTTCGGCTTCAACAAAATCAACGAGTACTTTTTTGATCTCGAGCAGATCAAGTTTTTCTTCTGCAATCATATAATACAGATCAATGCCCGTTTCCAGTTTATAATGGCGAACCAGCATATTGATCAGGTCTTCGGAACTTTTTATTTTCCAGTTTTTCAGTTTTCGGAGCAATATTTCGCGGCCGATATCCGCCTCTTTATATTTGTGTTCTTTCAGATGCCTTTTAATATGAGCCTGTGCTTTTCCCGTAACGACAAACGCCAGCCAGTCAAGTTTCGGCCTCTGACTTTTGGAAGTCAGAATACTGACCTTTTCCCCGTTTTTCAGCTGATATCTGATAGGGACTGCCTTGCCGTTAATGATGGCTCCTTTGCATTGTGCCCCGACATCGGTATGTATTTCATAAGCAAAGTCGAGGACTGTGGCTCCTGTCGGAAGTTCTTTCACATCACCTTTCGGCGTAAAGACAAAAACATTCTTTTTTTTCTCTTCCTCTCCTGTTTTGTAAGCCAGGTCATGTTTTATCTGATCTGGATTTTCCAGAATATCACGTACCTGCGACAGCCAGTTCTCCGTGTTCTTTTTCTTCATCACCCCTTTATACTGCCAGTGTGCCGCCTGTCCGCGCTCCGCCACATCATCCATTCGTTCGGTCCGTATCTGCACCTCCACATATCTATCACGCGGGCCCATGACAGTAGTATGCAGCGATTCGTAACCGCTGGCTTTAGGTGTTGATATCCAGTCGCGTAGCCGTTTCGGATCGGGCTGATAAAGATCTGTAACAATAGAATATACCCTCCAGCAGAGTTCCTTTTCCTTTTTAAGCTTCGATTTAATGATAATCCGTATGGCAAACAGGTCATAGACCTCTTCAAAAGGCACATTCTGTCTTTTCATCTTGGCCCAGATGGACGGAACGGATTTTGTCCGCCATTTTATCGTAAACTCAATCCCCTGTTTGATTAGTTCCCGTTCAATGGGTTCAATAAACTCTTTAATGTAAAGCTCCCGTTTGGATTTTGTTTCCCGTATTTTATACTCAATTTCTTTGAAAACTTCCGGATACTCATGAAGCATCACCCGTTCCTCGAGCTCGGTTTTTATTTTGTACAACCCAAGCCTGTGTGCAATGGGCATATACAAATGCTTTACTTCATTGATGATCTGTTCTTTATTTTCTCTCAGGAAATCGACATGACGGATATCATAAAGGCGGTGTGCCAGATGGAGCAATACAACACGCATATCATCAACCAAAGAAAGGAAAAGAGTACGAAATGTTTCCGACTGAAAAGAAATCCTGTCCGTATGCAAATCCGACAACCTGTTATATCCTTCAATGATCTCGGCCACCTGATCGCCAAAATCCTCTCTGATCTTTTCCAGCGTGTAATCCGATTTCAGATTGATGTTATGAAGTAAGGAACAGATAACGGAAGTTGCCCCCAGCCCGATTTCTTTTATGGCAATATGAGCTACTTCGAGGTTATGAAGAATAAACGGTTTACCATTTACAAGTTTCTCGTCCCTGTATACTTCACAGGCTATTTCAAAAGCTTTCCGTATATTTTCTTTTTCCGATTCTCCTATATTTCCGTTCCCGGCATTCAGTAATTCGGTAAATCTTTCTTCTATTTCACGGTTCCTTATCTCCATCAATAAATTAACGTATTTATTCCCGGCTTAGTGTACCGGCAAAAATAATAACAGCGCTCACAGAAAACCATGAGCGCTGCGCCTTTTTATGTTTTTTTAACTACTTTTTATCCTCTTCCAGCGGTGGGTTATCCGATATGGCTTCACGCATTTTCGTGTCTGCCTGGATATTCTGGAATTTATAGTAATCCATGATGCCCAGATTACCCGACCTGAAGGCCTCGGCAATAGCCTTAGGTATTTCTGCCTCTGCCTGAATAACGTTAGCACGGGCTTCCTGGGCTTTGGCTTTCATCTCCTGCTCGCGGGCAACGGCCATAGCTCTGCGCTCTTCAGCTTTGGCCTGGGCAATATTTTTATCCGCATTGGCCTGATCCATCTGCAGAAAAGCACCGATATTTTTACCAATGTCAATATCCGCAATATCAATGGACAATATTTCAAAAGCCGTTCCGGAATCAAGTCCTTTTTGCAGTACAACTCTCGAAATACTGTCAGGGTTTTCCAATACCGATTTATGTGAATCAGCAGAACCGATAGACGAAACAATTCCTTCACCTACACGGGCCAGTACGGTTTCTTCACCGGCACCACCCACTAACTGGTCAATATTGGCTCTGACGGTAACACGGGCCATCGCAATCAGCTGGATGCCGTCTTTGGCAACAGCTGCCACTTTTTTAGTATCAATAACCTTAGGGTTAACTGACATTTGAACAGCTTCCAACACATCACGACCAGCCAGGTCAATGGCTGTCGCTGTTTTAAAGTCAAGGGCAATGTTCGCTTTATCGGCTGAGATCAGGGCATTAACCACCGCCTGCACATGCCCGCCTGCCAGGTAGTGAGCCTCCATGTCATCCCGTTTAAGTTTAAGACCGGCTTTGGTGGCTGCAATAAGACTATTTACAATAACCCCCGGCGGCACTTTCCGCCAGCGCATCAGAATAAGCTGGAGCAATGAGATACGCACCCCTGAAACAAGTGCTGTAAACCATAAGCCAACCGGAATAAAATAAAACAGCAGCCATAACAAAAATATGGCACCAATTCCTGTAGCAATAATTACATAGACATTAGTCATGATCGTTTATTTAAGTTTTTTAATATAAATTTTGTTTCCTGAAATCTTTACAATTTCAACATCCGTATTTTCATCGATAAACTCTGTGTATGCACTCACTTCATAAAACTTATTATCAAAAGCAGCTTTCCCCATCGGAGCACAACGGGATACAGTAGTTCCTTTTTTCCCGACCTTTAAGTCTGCAGAGCTTCTGCGGTGTGCTTTAGAATCTATTTTCGTATCCAGCATGGCTTTTTTCCACGTTCCCGACCGGAGTATAAATACCAGTCCTATAAGATTAACTCCAAGCGTTACAGCAAGTGTGATATGACCCGCATAAACACCTTCCCGCGTATAGGCCAGCCAGATACCCACAGCTATCAGAATGAAACCTATAATTCCGGCCACGCCCGAGCCCGGAATGACAAGCACTTCAAGGATGAGCATCAACAGGCCTATAAGAATGAGAATAAGAATAACAGGCCACATAATTGATTTTATTTAATTTCTACGGTTAGTTTCCGGTTAGTCATTTCGGTATAGCACGGTAATAATTCTTTATAAGAACCGTTCTTAACCGGACATTTTCCCTTAAAATGGGCAATCAGTGCACAATTCTCTGCCTGCAATGGGTCGTGTTCACACACATCTATCAATGTATCAATAACAAAATCAAATGTATTGACATCGTCATTATATAATATCAACTGCTTCTGCTCTTCCTGTTTCTCAGCAGTTTCGTGTAACGAATGTGTTTTTTCTTTAGACGACATAAGTTTTTTTTCACTTATTGCAATGCTTTCCAAAAATAGCAAATGTTAAGCTTATAAAAAAATTATTTCTCAGAAACATCATTTTAAGTTAACATCTTTTAAATAAGCATCCCGAAAACATTGGTTATTTTTGCAGCACATGAAATCATTTGCCGTTTTAACCTCATATCTGAAAGAGCGTCTCCGGCAACCGCTACCCGGTCTGGAAGCGCAAATAAAGCTGGCTCCCGTGAACAGGATTAAAGACCTGAAAAATGTTACGGGACCACTGGACGCCAGGGAGAGTGCTGTTCTGGCCCTGCTCTTTCCATACAAAAATAAAGATGTCGGTATCCTGTTAATCAAACGAACAGTTGACGGAAGTGTACACAGCGGGCAGATTTCTTTTCCCGGAGGTAAAAAAGAAGATTGTGATCCCGATCTGACGGCAACAGCCTTGCGCGAAACTTATGAAGAAACGGGTATTCCGCCGAAAAATGTCACAGTTCTTGGCACCCTCTCCAAGATTTACATTCACCCCAGCAATTTCAATGTATTTCCTTACGTCGGATACATTAATTACGAGCCGGAGGTGTCTGCCAATAGTGAAGTGGAGAAACCGTTGAAGATTCCGATTTCAGAATTACTTGATCCTGTATTTCCAGTGAATAAAGAGATCACCGGCAAAGACGGAAATATTTATTCCGTACCCTGTTATTATATTCAAAACGAGATTATCTGGGGCGCCACAGCCATGATGCTGAGTGAGTTGTTGGCTATACTCATCGAAGAGTATCCTTCTATTCTTCCACAATAATTTCGTGTATCAACTTGGCCTTGGCCCGCAGCATTTCACTGACACCGCAATATCTGTCCTGCGACAGGTTTACGGCTTTCTCCAGTTTGGCCATAGGAAGGTCTTTCCCTTTGAATATATATTTGATGTAAATCGTATGAAAATATTTCGGGTGCTCATCCGTCAGTTCTCCGCTTACTTCCACGTTGAAAGCATCAGGTTTAACACGCATCTTGGTCAGGATGGAGATGACGTCCATAGCAGTACAACCGCCAAGTGACACAAGAGTCAAAGGTTTTGGCCTGGGGCCCCTGTTCTTACCTCCGACGCGTTCTTCTGCATCTATCACAATTTTAAAATCATTTACCTCGGCTTCAAAAGCCATTTCGTCCATCCAGTTGATATTTACTGTTTCTGCCATAGTTTTTTCTTTTTCGATTTTCAGGCTGCGAAAATAAATAATTTGTACAAACAGCATATATTAATTAACAAACCCGATAGCTCCGGGAATTATTCCGGCTTCGAATTTCTGTTTCAAAATTCCATTTGCAGAATACCGGTAAACCATGCCATTGCGGGTAAAATCATTGGCATCTGTTACATAAATATCACCACGCGGACTGACAGCCAGCATATAATAATTAGTCCCGTCATCAGCTTCAATAAAAGCATTTTCCGGTAAATGCGTATCCGTGCAGGCCATCCTGTAAACATGCTTGTTCAGAAAATACAAAGTATCCCCTGTTTTGTTCAGACACAAATGATTAGGTGAACTGTTTATTTCAGGAAACTCAAACGTATCCAGCACCTCCCCCGCATCAGGATTGATTTTCCACAAAACCGGCAGTTCTTCATTCATAAAACCACCGCTACACAAAACCCACAGGTGATTTTGTTTATCAAGCACCATACTGTTCGGCTCTATACCAACCTGTATCGAATCCGACAACAACATCGTTTCGGCATCAATAACCATAATCATGTTGTTTACGAGTTCCTGTTGAAACGCCGACCAGTTGGCAACAAATATCCTGTCATTATACAGAAGCATATTTTCCGAAGTACGTCCAACCGGGATTCTTGAAACGATTTCCATAGTTTCCGTGTTGACCCGAACCAGACTTTTTTCATACAGATCGGAGATCAGGGCTTCTCCTTTATCAAGCAGGAGCATTTGTCTCGGTGAAGTCAGTCCGGTCAGTTTGCCTTCGAACCTGCCGGTCAACGCATTAATTTTATAAACAACGTGAGAGTTATTTACAACGATATACAAACTTTCACCTTCGACAGTAACACTGTTGGCCACATCACCCAACGGCGCCCCGTTAACACGGTAAAACACCTTGGGTTGCACTTCTCCTGTCTGGTAGTTATAGTACGTCAGAGAAGCATTTCCGGCCGTAAAGTTCCCTTCATTTACAATAAAAACCGCATGTTGAAACTCACCTCCGGGCAGATCCGGTTCGTCTTCCTTATTGCAGGAAATTATGAGCATAATGATAATGAGCAGGCCCCAACCGTACGACCAGATATTTTTAGTGCTTTCTATTTTTTGCATCTTCATATACTTAACTCTTTATTTCCACTGAAACAGGACGAACACCTCATAATTGATACCCGGCATGGCACGCCAGAGGACAGCCTGATAACTGACATTAAAAAGGTTGTTCACTTTAAACTTCAACGACAACCTGATGTTTTTTATGTCAAAGTTTCTCTCAAGCGACACGCTGCTCAATGAATAAAACGGCAACACATTGGCATACAGGCTTTCTTCGTTCAGCGAAGTGTTCCTTTTTCCGGTAAATTCGGTATCCCAGGTCAGCTCAAACTTCCTGTAGGAAGCATAAACAAAGACATTCCCCGCATGCAGCGGCACATAAATGAGCTGCCTTCCTTCATACCCGCCTTCTTCCGCCTCATCACTTTCATTAGTGGACTTTGTAAACGAATAACGGGCTATAAACTTGTAACGCACTTTTGCCGAATAACCGTTCATTTGCAGAATGGCTTCCAGTCCGCGGGCATGTACAAAACCAATATTTCGCGCTGTCCAGTACCTATAATCTGTAGGCACCCACTGAATCCAGTCGCTGATATAAGAATCGTAAGCACTCACATCTGCCGACAATGCTAACGATTGTGAGAAATATTTAATATAGGTGACCCCTCCTTCGTATTGAAAACCTTTTTCCGGTTCCAGATTTTCGTTTCCGCCCGGATACCAGTATAAATCATTCAAACCGGGTAAATTATAATTATAATTACCATTTAACCTGATATAAAGCTCCTGTGTTTCAAACGGTTTAACGGAAACTCCCGCAAAAGGCGCCGGAGGAGTAAACATATCATCCACATATTGCTGGCGTAACAGAAGTTCCAGATTTACAAGGCCGGAGAAACTTTTCTCAACCTTAGCAAATAAACCATACTGGTCGCGTGTTTTAAGACCGTTATAGTTGTTTGAGTTAATCCGGTACCAGGTGGCATCCAGCCCCCCTGTCATTGTCCACTCTTTTCCCAATGCCTGCTCAATAGTTGCCTTCACAAAAGCGCTGTTTGTTTTGTTCAGCGATTGTATAAAAGTTACCGTATCTTCCGGATTTACAGAAGTTGTTGTTACCAGCAGATAATCGAAATCTTCATAAAACCAGGCGGTTTTCACTTGAAACAGGGTGTTGTGCCGGTGATAGTTCCATTGCAGTATATTCCGGCTGGTAAAGCTGTTTTGTTCTTCTTTATGGCCTCCCTGTCCCTGGTTACTCATAATGGGGGGTATCTCCCTGTAATTCCATTGATCCCAGGTCATGATTTTGATTTCATGACCGGGCGCGGGGCGATAAACGAATGCCTGTGTAAATCCCCGGTTATGATATGAAGCCTCATCCTGCTCCTGCCATTCGGGGGGAATAACGGCATTATTGTAAAACCTGAAGTCATTATCGGAAGAAGTGAGATGGACTGACGACAGTGATCTGAAATGTTCATTTCCCAGGTTAACATTCAACGATGTGGTAAATGTTTTGAAACTACCCAATGACTGGCTAAAAGAAATCTTCTCTGATGTCGTCCCGTCTGTATGCAGCAAATTGATGGCACCTCCCAGGGCTCCCGTTGTGTTTTCCAGCGAACTGCCACCATACTTCAAAATCGCCCGGTTATAAAAATTATTGGGCACCAGAGACAGATCCACCTGACCAAGCATAGGTGAATTAATTTCAAAACCGTTCCACAGAACTTTTGTATGCGATGCCGCTGTTCCCCTGAATGAAGCCGTGGCGAGTGTCCCTTTACCGTATGCTTTGACAAAAACAGGCGTATGTGCCGACAACAGTTCGGCCAAACTCAGATGATTTAACTCGGATTTTACCAGCGTATCTATTTCGCGGGAGCTTACAGGAGTATTTCGATCATATTGGAAGGAAATAATCTCCGTTTCATCAAGATAAAGTGTGTCGAAAATCATTTGGGCATCGGCAACAGGCATCAGCAGACCGAAGAGAAAAAGAAGTCCTGTATATTTCAACACGCCCGACATTTATTTTTCAGATTATAAATGAACGACTTTTAATACAATTACAAAATCTTTGTATGTTATCCGGACGAACAACAAACCTTTTGGCAGACCAATAAGAGAGACAGGCAAGGATCTTGTTTGCACAAACGGATATACTGACAAGGTGTGTCCCCAAAGATCATAAACAACTACCTCTGACCCCGGCTTCAACCCGTGCAGGGTAACATTTCCTTTAGCAGGATTAGGAAATATAATAACAGAACTCAATTCAGAATTCTCCGCAACAGATGTGTGATTAAGGTCATGTATCACACCAACCGCATCCAGGTCAAAACCTGAAGATTCGAAAGGTGTTGGCCACGGATCGTTAATGATATTGCCTTCGCTGTCATACGTTGCATAAGCCGTATCAATGCTTCCGATAACGTCTACGATTCTGACGGCTACGATATGATGAACATCCAGACCCTCGACACCGTCCAGTTCTGCCAGATCGAAAGGAGTACCATAACCTCCCCGGTATTTCCCGGCAAGATTATGGACCTTCGTGGCATCCAGCGTATCAAATGTTTCCACCTGCACCTCAGTTTGAGTATAGGAAACCGAAGGAAAACGAAAAAAGTGCGTGCCGTCGGAACTGACTTCCACAAAGGCCAGCTCCAGAAAATCATCACTGAACGAATTTTCGAACACGGCAAAATCAAAACCGGGGCCGTCGGTCAGAGGTGCTTCAAAATACACCAGGGCATTTCCTCCATCTCCCAGGCTGACGACGTTGTTATCCGCAACGCCAGTTGCCACCGTATCCATTCCGTATGTTGCATATCCCAGTGTAGTGTCACTGATATCCACATAACCTCTCTCCACCAAACAGGAAGACGCCCACGCCACAAATACAGCACTATCTGCCTTAATGGCCGTACTTCCCGGTTGTCCGGCAGGAGGTTCAAACTGGGCCGTTGCCTTAAACGAAAGGAAACAAATCATTCCGGCAATTGCGAATAATGTTAACTGCCGGAATGAAAAATATTTAATAACTACGTCCATTAATTTTTAATGAACTTTCCGGTATAAACAGTGTTGTCGGAATATACGGTCACAAAGTAAATTCCGGAATGCAACGAACTGGTATCCATGTTTCTTACATCCATACCGGTGATCACAACTTTTCCTGATATATCCGTAACAACGATTTTATCTATTTGCTGATTTGCAGGAATGTTCAAATTAACCTTGTCGCCTGCCGGATTTGGAAAAACTGTTAATAGTTCCACAGCATATTGTTCATTAATTCCGGCAGCTTCTCTGTAGTCAACTGCGATAGCCTGAGCAGAAATACCGGCCTCGAAACTACCGGTTTTCTCACCATCCATATTGTAAATGAATCCGGCACCTGTCGAATAAAAATCTGTCGTTGTCAGGTAAAACAGGTTGTTTACCGTATCCAGAACAGAAGCGCCAATCGTCATCTCCTGAACCGGAACTACGGAAGGATTGGTAATCTCATGCGAGTTCAGGTCGTATTTTCCAATTCCATTATTAAGTTCCAGATAAATATCACTGTTCATCTGACCTGTAGCATTTGCCAGTGAATCATCTTCATACGTAAACTGATCTACAATTTCCCCCTGCATATTAACCGTTGCAACATTAAATGTCGTCCCACCGTAAGCAGTTTTCATAAAAACATTCACCAGGCCGTTATTTTCTGCAAAATATCCGATTCTGGTAAAGAATTCACCGAAATCATCCTCGCTCATCACCTCATTATTGTTCATGTCAATAACAGCCACTTTCCCTGTCGTACTGCCATAAGCACCGGGCACGGCCACCAAAACATAATTTTCCCCCATCACCATCATTCCGGCTGCTTCATCGGAAATCTCGGGAAACTCATGTTGCGGCCATACATTGGATAGAAGATAGGTTCTGACAAAATTCCCGGTAGCCGGATACCAGAAAGAAGCCACGAGTAAATCGCCAATGGCAGCCAGTTTGTTGACGCCGTGAGCTTCAACGGTTGCCAGTTTTTCGTATGTGTCGATATTCAGCAAGACAATGGAGTCCTGAGCTGCCACATAAGCATAAGGAGGAACAATCAGCACATCCTGTACCGATTGGGTGTAAATGGTGGCAAACTCTGTAGTTTCCCCGGTTGCAGGGTTATACGAAGCTACCGTAACATAATCATTAGGGTTGCTGTAATCACCACCGTTAACAATAATCACTTGTTTAGTGTAATAATTCTGTGCCGAAGCACCTGTTGCTGCCATAACCCAAACAAAGGCCAGCAGGCTTGCAAAGTAAAATTTTCTCATTTTTAAAAGTTTTAAGGTTTGTAAATAAAAAATTCCTCAAAACTTTACAGGAACAAACAATAAGGAATGTTTCAAGAACATCACCAAGCCATTATCCCGAAAGCTTTGATAATCAATTGGCACGGCAGGTCTTCTGACTTACTCGCCTTTGAGGCCTTCCCATCCGTAAAGGACAGTGACCAGGGTTTCAAAGGCTTTTTATGAGCTTACAGCAGCGGGAACTGTACAGGATTTACACCTGATTCCCTATTAAGCCATCCATCCGGTCTGATGGATATTGGCACCATTGCCTGAGACAAAAATAATATTTATTTCATGGGAAAAGCACCTTGTGATGAGCATTAATTTATATTTTTGTCTATTCCAAGCAAAGAAATGTACAAACACCTGAAAAATATATTAGCTCTGCTGGCGATCATACTCGTCATGGTATTGGCTTCATGCTCCAATAAATCGTATAAGCATAAATATCACCATGCATACAGTTCTACGGCTCCTTCGGCATATCCTTCTTCACAAAAATCAACGCCAATAGCCAAAAAATATATTGTTCCGAGGAAAAAAAGGACTGTACTGGGACAAAGCGGCACTTTCCGGAAATAATTTTGCAGTTTTTTTAGAAGCATAAAAAAAACCGCCCTGTTTCCTGAGCGGTTTTTCTTAATATGATATGATAGTTTAAACTATTCTTCTTCCATAAACGGATATCTGTAGTCTGTCGGAGTCAGGAAATTTTCCTTAATCGTTCTCGGCGAAGTCCATCTGATCAGGTTCAGATAAGAACCGGCTTTATCATTGGTTCCCGAAGCACGGGCTCCTCCGAATGGCTGTTGTCCGACAACAGCTCCCGTAGGTTTATCATTGATATAGAAGTTTCCGGCAGCCTGCGACAGATATTTTGTAGCATGTTCGATAACATACCTGTCATTGGCAAAGACGGCTCCTGTTAATGCATAGATAGATGTTGTATCCACCAGTTCCAATGCTTCTTCCCATTTATCGGCTTCATAAACATAAATTGTCAGTACCGGCCCGAACAACTCCTCTTCCATCGTTACATAATGCGGGTCTTTTACCTGAATAATTGTAGGCCTGATAAAATAACCTTTGGAATCATCATACTGACCTCCGGCAATAATTTCCGCATCAGCATCTTTTTTGGCATTGTCAATATACATAGCCAGTTTATCAAACGAAGCACGGTCAATAACAGCGCACATAAAGTTTGTAAAATCTTCCGGATCACCCATTTTAATGCCTTCTGTCTGGGCTACCAGTTTTTCTTTCAGTTCGGGCCACATGCTGTCAGGGATATAAGCTCTTGAAGCTGCCGAGCATTTCTGTCCCTGAAACTCGAAAGCACCACGGACGAGCGCTGTTACAACCTGGTCAACATTGGCTGTTTTATGAACCAAAACAAAGTCTTTACCACCGGTCTCCCCCACAATACGCGGATAGGTTTTGTATTTCTTGATATTGGCACCTATCGTTTGCCAGATTTGCTGAAAAACGCCTGTGGAACCTGTGAAGTGGAAGCCGGCAAAATCAGGATGTTCCATCACTATTTTTCCACCTACCGGACCAGAAGGGAATATGAGGTTGATTACACCGTCCGGCACCCCTGCTTCTTCAAAGACATCCATCAGTACTTTGGCTGAATACACCTGTGTATTGGAACATTTCCAGACAACAACATTACCCATCAAAGCAGGAGCCGTTGGTAAGTTACCTGCAATTGAAGTAAAGTTGAACGGTGTCAAAGCATAGACAAATCCTTCCAGCGGCCTGTATTCCAAACGGTTCCAGGTGGCTTTGTCAGAATCAGGCTGTTGGCTATAAATTTCTGTCATGTATTGAACATTGAACCTGAAAAAGTCAGCCAACTCGCAAGCTGCGTCAATCTCTGCCTGAAAAATGGTTTTCGATTGGGCCAGCATGGTAGCGGCATTAATCTTATCTCTGTAAGGACCTGAGATCAGATCTGCACATTTCAGAAAGATGGAGGCACGCTCTTCCCAAGGTGTGTTTTTCCATGTTTTGGCTGCTTCCATGGCAGCGTCAATGGCCATAGTAACATGCTCAGCATCACTTTTATAATAGTAACCCAATACTTTTTGGTGATCGTGAGGAGGATTGATAGGCATCTTTTTATCAGACTTAACACGTTTGCCTCCGATAACCATAGGCACTTCTACTTCCTGCGATTTCATTTCCTGCAGCATGGCTTTGACAGCTGCTCTTTCAGGAGTACCCGGAGCATACGATTTGATAGGTTCGTTATATGCTTTCGGAACACTTTCAAGGTTTTTATACATAATACTTTAGCGTTTATAAGGTTGAACAAAAATTAAGAGTACAAAAATAGCAAATATCCCCATTCAGTTTGTTAGTAACTTAACAAATATTAACTATTTACAACGATTTATCAGCCCCCCACTTTTCACTTGGATAAATGGCCTTTTTTTTGTATATTCGCCATCCCCGTGAAAAACAAGCAAGTTCTTTGCTACGACAGAACAGACTTTTGAAAGGAGGATATCATGATGCACCGAATACCATATGAAGAAAGAATTGGCTTGGACGTCAAAACCCTTAAAATTGTCCATAAGATTCTTGTTGAGAACCCCGAAATCAAAGATATATTTGAAACTTCTGAGACTTACCTTGAAGCCAGGCTCAAATTACGGCAATGGCTGCTGAAATATTTTAATAATCACCCGAATGCTTTAGCTTATTATCTTAAAAAAGCCAAAGGCATGAACGCCCTTAAAAAAATCTCGTGGCGTGATTATGCAGCCATCCGGTTGATGGATTATCTGGACAATGAAGGGAAAACGTTCACAGACCCTAACAGAAACAATAAAAGGATCGTTAGTCAGCCGATTAAAAATCTCTGGCTGGCCATTCAATATGGAAAAGGCAGCGCCTCTATTGATTTCTTTGTGGATATGCTTTATTTATTCCGGCAACTTAACGGGAAACTGTCACGAAGAATTCCGAACAAACAACAAATTACGGAATGGATGGACAATCATCCCACAGGTCTTGACGAAGCTTTCCAAAAGATACGCGAAACTAATAAAGAGCGGATTCTGAAACTGATCATTAAAAAGATCGAAGACGGAACATATAGTAGCAGCAGGTTTCAGTTTTCACCAGGCATGAGCCAGGAGGAAAAATACAAAACAGCCCTGGAATGGTGGAACGACCACAGGTTCCATCTATCGTTTGCCATTAGAAATCCGGAAGACCTTAACGAGATGCTTGACTATTCACTACGTGAACAAACATTGGCTGTCCTGAGAAAAGCTTATAAAAAAGGCATCCCTATTTTCGTCAATCCTTATTATTTATCGCTGATTAGTGTTGATACGAAACCCGGATTGACCGGCGCTGACCGTGCTTTGAGAGATTACATCTTCCCCAACCGGGAGCTGGTAGCAGAATTCGGTAATATCCACGCCTGGGAAAAAGAAGATATAGTTCAGCCAGGAGAACCAAATGCTGCCGGATGGATACTCCCCCCCTATCCTAACGTACACCGTCGTTATCCGGAAGTAGCTATTTTCATTCCAGACACGGCAGGACGTGCCTGCGGAGGATTATGCGTTTCCTGCCAGCGGATGTATGATTTCCAAAGCGGACGCTTCAATTTTAATCTGGCACGACTGACGCCTAAAATTTCATGGCCTGAGAAAATGAAACTTCTGCTGGAATATTGGGAACACGATCCGCAGTTGCGTGACATACTTATCACCGGGGGAGATGCCATGATGAGCACTGACAAATCACTGAAACGCATCCTGGACGAAGTGTATGCAATGGCATTACGGAAAAAAGAAGCCAACATTAACCGCCCTGACGGAGAAAAATATGCTGAAATCGTACGCGTCAGACTAGGAACACGCCTTCCTGTATATCTGCCACAGAGATTTACCCCGGAACTGGCAGAAATACTTGCTGATTTCAAAGAGAAAGCCTCCCGAATAGGGATCAAACAGTTTATCATACAAACTCATATTGAATCGGCTATGGAAGTAACGCCACTTGTAAAAAAAGCTGTTGAACGACTTAATGCGGCCGGGTGGATTGTCACTAACCAACTGGTATTTACGGCTGCAGCCTCCAGAAGAGGACATACGGCTAAACTCCGGAAGATCCTGAATGATATCGGCATTATTTCATATTACACTTTCACCGTCAAAGGATTTATGGAGAATTACCACAACTTTGCCACTAACGAAAGATCCGTACAGGAACGCGTGGAAGAAAAATACATTGGGAACATTTCCAAAGATAATTTGAAAAAACTGGAAAAATTCCACGAGAAACCTGAAAAGACACGCAAATTAATACAGAAATACAGGAAAGAACTGGGAATTCCTTTCCTTTCTACGGACCGGTCAGTGCTGAATATGCCCGGCGTGGGCAAAAGCATGACCTTCCGGACTATCGGGATCACCGATGACGGACGACGAATACTAGAATTTGAACACGACAACACACGAAACCACAGCCCGATTGTGAAGACGATGG
>Ga0256913_10000758_pt1 | contig 16731 bp, 15 predicted proteins | sample Axial_MatmetaG_FD_185970 | JGI IMG/M metagenome (GOLD analysis project Ga0256913, IMG submission 185970) | Deep-sea worm associated microbial mat communities from Axial Seamount, Juan de Fuca Ridge, Pacific Ocean - Axial_Mat | ecosystem: Environmental > Aquatic > Marine > Oceanic > Microbial...
TTTTTGTCACCCCAATCAGCAGTTGTACCTAAAAAAGATTTTTGTTAAAAACAAAAACCATATTTTGAGAAAAAACGGTTGTTGATGTAACGATTTTAAAAAATAAAGCGAATAAATTTTTCATATCTCCTCACAATTTTTAGAATATTAGTACACAAAAAACTCTCTACAATAGAATGGAGAGAGTTGCCACAAACCGGCATAATTAAAATTATAGAACAATCATACCAATATTAAAAAACTGGTTTTTACGCTAAAAACAGAATTTCAATAATTATAGCATTACAAAACAACTTACTTAGTTTACACTTGCTATAAACTAAGTTTATAAATTGTGTTAAATATTTGTAAATAATTAAACATTTAATTAGTTTTGTTTAAGGGGGTTAAATCATAATGAAATTTTTAAAATTTTCTTTTATATTCTGGGCTTTTTTCTCACATGCTTTATTTTCTCAACCGAATTACTTGCCTTATAAATTAGAATTCAGTTCTATAGTTCATGGCGATTTTCCTCTACTTGAAGGGCATGTTTTTAATAAAAACGAAACCGTTTTAATAAGCCGCCAATTGCGACCGTTGCCGGGCTATCCCGAATTTAGAATTTCCGATAAAATGGACGGGTTTATTGATAATATTATGGCTAATTCTGAATACCCTGAAATAAGCACACAACTTTATGTTGCTGATATTGATAACGACGGTTTGGATGAAGTAGTTATTCCGTTTATCGGTGAAAAAAAGATTAAATTTCTACTTTACGATTACAAAAACGGAAAAGCTGAGATTACAGAAATTTTCAAATTAAAGTTAACCGAAAAAGAGAAAACAAGATATAATTTTAACTACTCTCATATAAATATTAATAATTCCAAAGAGGATATATTACTAATAAACCTTAACTCGGCATATCCTAAAATCGGTTCAATACGGGGTGTTTTTGCGATAGATATAAAAGCAAAAAAACAACTTTGGTATTACCCCACAGCCGATTATTGCACTGCTTTTGCATTGGAATCAGTTAATGACGATTATATAATTATTGCTTCAAGTTCGGTTTCAAACGGAGTAGCTTTTTCGAATAACACATTTTTTAAAGTAACAAAAAAGGGCACATATAAACCATACAAAACAGCTTATACAAAAATTAATTCCATGGTATTAGATACAACTGCAACAGACTACTCAACCGATGAAACCGCCGGTCTTATTTGCATTGATAAAACAGGTAAAAAAGTTTGGGGAAAAAAATTCGGGGAGAATTTTGTTTGGGGAGCAATAACTCAAGACGGAGGGAATATAATTTATTGCCCTAAACACAGATATTCGAAAGATACTGTTAAAAGCAGATTGTTTTTAATTAATCCTGCAAACGGAGATATATTAAAAGAGAAAAAAATAAGGGAAAACAAAGTAAGAGGTTTTGCGTTAAAGGAGAAACGAATATTTATTAATTTTATTAACGATTTATCGGATGTTTACGATTATAATTTTAATAAATTGAATAAGGAACCGATAAAAAAATGCAGAATCAGTGATTACTTCAAAACGGGCGGCAAATATTTTTATCTCGGTTTGGCTTTTGATAATAAAAGCAACTATACCGTTGTTTATAATGAAAACTTTGAATTGGTTGCTAAATCAAAATCAAACAGTTATCAACCATTTTATTTCCCGTCAATCGGTAAAATCTTAAGATATGAAGATAAAAATCAACATACATTATATAGCTTGGTATATGTTCCGTGGTATGAACGTATAAGCCCTATACAGTTATGGCGATATTCATTTATTACTTCAATTCTTTTAATATTACTTGTTTTCTCGTGGGGATACTCTCACTATAAGGTATCAAACACAATTAAAGAACAAAAGCTTAAATTAGAGAAAACCACATCCGAGTTAATCAGAAAAGAGAAACTTTCGGTTCTCGGAACAATAGCCAGCAGTGTTGCCCACGAGCTTAACAGCCCGCTCGGAGCAATATTAAATAGTGCCCAGAGAATTTTAAAACGGAATAAACTTGAGGAATTCGACAGAGAGAATGCTCAATTAATCGAATCGGCTACTATAAGTTGTAAAACAATAGTTCATAAATTTTTAGCCGCATCTAAGCCGAATGAACAAATAGTAGGATGCTACTTAGGGGAAGCGACAAATAATTGGCTAAAGCTTTATGGACGACAACTTTCATCAACCAATATATTATTAATTACAAATATTGGAAAAAACTGTTACCTAAGAATCAACAACGTTGAGATGTATCAAATTATTAATAATCTCATTTCAAACGCTCGGTTTCAACTTGTTAATGTAAATATTATCGATAAAAAGATTTTTATTACTTCCGAAAGATATAAAGATTATTGCCGTATAACTTTTGAAGATAACGGCGGAGGATTTTCCGAAGAAGTTTTCGCTCATAAATTTAAAGCTTTTTACACAACAAAACAGGAAGGGCAGGGAACAGGATTGGGCTTATGGACCGTAAAAAAAATAATTGATAATATTAACGGTAAAATCGAAATTACAAATTCCGAGAAAGGAGCAAAGATAATTATTGATATTCCTTTATTTATAAACAACAAAGTATCTTAAAATGAATAATAAATTAAACATTATTGCAATTGACGACGACGAACACTCTTTAAAAAACATAGTCCTTTCCGTTAAAGCATTGGGGCATAATGTTACAGCATATTTATCATCTCAAAAAGCAATTGATAAAATACAAAACACAGATTTCGATATTGCAATTGTTGATATTATAATGCCGGGGAAAGATGGAATTACATTAATAAAAGAAACAAAATCTATAAAACCGGATTTGAAATTTATTTTAATTACCGGATATTCGGACGAAACGAATTTGATTAGAGGAATAAAACTCGGGGTAGATGATTTTCTGAAAAAGCCGTATAACATCGAGGAGCTTGATGCGGCAATAAAAAAAATAATAAAAACAAAAGAGATAGAAAGGGAGAACAAAAGACTTACGGAAATATTGAAAAAAGAGAATCAATTTTTGAATATTCAATATTCCAAAAACAACAATTCGGAAGAAGACGATTTTATTGTCGGCAATTCTAAAATAATGAAGAATTTATATTTGCAAGCCCAAAGAGCTTCTATGCATTCCCTTGATATATTAATTTCCGGAGAAAGCGGCGTGGGAAAAGAGGTACTTGCAAAATTTATTCACAAAACCGGTCCGCGCGCAAACAAACCTTTCGTTCCTATTAATTGCGCTTCCCTTTCTCCTTCTCTTTTTGAAGCCGAACTTTTCGGCTACGAAAAAGGGGCATATACCGGTGCAATAAATTCTCAGGCGGGGCTTTTTGAAATTGCCGATGGCGGAATATTATTTCTTGACGAAGTAACCGAAATTACTCCGGAGTTACAAGCAAAACTATTACGCGTTGTCGAAACAAAAACTGTCCGCAGAGTGGGTAGTAATAACGAATTTAAATTCGATGTTCAGATAATTGCAACAACAAACAGAGATGTTGAGGCGGCAATAAAAGAAAAAACTTTCAGAAGCGATTTATATTTTCGACTTGCAAATTTTGAATTATATATACCTCCTTTGCGCGAAAGAACCGGAGATTTTGAATTACTTATAAATTATTTTTTGAAAATATATTCCAAAAAATTTAACTACACACTAAAACCGATTCCACCGGAATATATGGAAAAATTAAAAACCCTCGAATGGCCCGGAAACATAAGACAACTCTCAACTTTTATACAAAAATGGGTGCTTTTTGCGGATAGTGATTTTTTTATATCTCCTTTTGAAAAAAACGGTAAAACCGATAATTCCGCCAACGGTAAGTTCAGTTTTTACATGGAAGAATTAACCATGGCGGAACTAAACAAAGTAAAAAAAACACTTATTGAAAAAGTGCTTGAAAAATACGACGGGAACAAATCAAGAACCGCAAAACATTTAGGATTAAGTTATGCCGGTTTACTAAAAATGTTAAAGGGTTTTTCCTAAAATCGGTTTACTCTACTATCCCATACTTTCAACAAGTTCGGCGGCTTTTTCAAAATCGTCGGGTGTATCAATTTCCATACATTTATAGTTACCTACCTTAATAGGATATATTTCGGCACCACTGTTTATTGCTTCTTGAAATGCCGCCTCGTAAAAGATATCAACTTGTTTTTCGTCAAGAATTTTTCTGTCGAGAATTGTAAACAGATTATAAACCAACTTATCCGAAAAAAGCTCGATGCCTATTGATTCTCCGACCGCATCTGTTATATTTACTGTTTTACTTATCTCTTTAATGAAGCCTTTCTCCGAAAGAGCACATTTAATCTCTTCCTCGCCCAAATTATCGGTTTTACGCAAAGCAAGAACATTCTCTTTTTCCGAATTAATTAACAAAGAAACTATTCTGCCGTCGAAAACAATATCACTGTCAAGTAACAACATATCGTATCCCAATATTTCGCGTTTTGCAAGCCATAACGAGTAAATATTATTTGTAGTGTTATATTTTGAGTTAAATATAAACTTAAAATTAATTTCCGGATATTTTTCCGTTAAAAAACTCTCTACCATCTCTTTAAGGTATCCGGTAACAACTATTACTTCCGAAACGTTGTTCATTATCAAATTATCTATTGTGCGTTCAAGTATCGATTTTGTTCCCACTTTAAGAAGACATTTCGGAGTACTATCCGTTAAGGGTCTTAAACGGGATGCTACACCTGCAGCAAGTATTACGGCTTTCATTCTATTGTTTCCCCCGATTTTATTGATTTATTAATTTTTTGTTGTATAAAAAAAAGAGCTGAAGCATAAAGATTACCTGCAATTACAAGTGTCCACATAAACAAATCCAATCTGTTAATAAACGAAGCAATTATGATAATTGTTAATTCGGTTGTAGGACCTAAATATGTCCAGAAACGGATAATCTTTCTATTCTTTTTCAGGTAATCTTCCCGATTATAAACCGTATTTTTATTCTCTTTTTTTTCCGATGCTTTTATTTGGGCAAAAGAATATTTAAGATAAATCCACACAATAAATTTTTGAAAATATTTTCCTTTTTCATTTTTTAATTTTTCCATTTCGGCTTTAAACTCTTTTAAGCTTTCGCCTAAGGTCGATTTTCGATTAAACGCATAATCCAAAAATTTATTACGGTAATAATCTAGCGTTGCCGCATGAACAACATTACTGATTCCGGTCAAAACCAATAAGCTCCAATAAAACAAGGGATTACCGGAATTGCTTGCAAAACCGAAACCTATTCCCAAATAAACCGTAACCGTTACAACATAATCCGCAATACCATCCAGCACTCTTCCGAAAAAAGTTCCGTTTTTTTTCAGACGCGCAACCATTCCGTCACTGCAATCAAGCACATCGTATATTATAAGCAAAACAGCACCTGCAGCAAGAGCCGTAGAAGTGTTGGCAAAATAAAACAATCCGCCCGTAACGCCGGCAATTAAAGCCAAAACCGTAATTTGATTTGGTGTTAAACTTGTTTTATAAACGGCTTTTACAAACAGAAAAGCAAGAGGACGGTAAAAAATCAAATCCAAAAACTCCTCAACTTCAATAAGTTTTAACGAGGATTTATACTCTTGAAACCAACTCATGAATTGTACGACTTATAAAATTCCGATATTGCATTAATTACTTTTCTATTTTCCTCTTGTGTACCGATTGTAATACGTAAATGTGAATTAACAATTTCTTCGTTCATAAATTTAATTACAATCTCTTTTTCCAAAAGAAATTTTTTCAATTCGTCCATAGATTTTTTAGGCACTTTCACAAGCACGAAATTAGCTTCGGATTTGAAGACTTTCAGATTGTCAATTTTATTAAGTTCGGTAAAATAGAGGTCTCTGTCGGCAGCCATTTTTTCGGCTATGTTATTGTAATAATCAACGGAATCCAATGCGGCAAGCCCGATTTTTTCTGAGATTCTGTTATACCCCAAATAACGGTTGGATATTTTTTTGATACGCAACAACCCTTCTCCAATAACGGCATATCCTATTCTTATTCCCGCCAAAGCATACAATTTCGAAAAAGTTCTGATAATAATTAGGTTGGGGTATTTGTTTACCAACATCGAAGCTTTATTATTGCCGCTGCTGAACCAATAAGCTTCGTCAAGCACCACAACGCTGTCCGACAGTCTGTCTAAAAGATATAAAAGCTCGTCGTCGGAAATTGAATTACCCGTGGGATTATTAGGCGAAGCAATAAAAACCACCTTCGGTTTTTCGGTATTATAAATTTCCAAAAGTTTATTAATATCGTACTCAAAAGATATTTCTCCTTCTACCAAAGGGTATTCCACGTTTGTGCCGTTTGTTTCGTTGGCTATTTCTTTGTAATACCACCACGAATGAGTTGGAATTAACAATTTATCATGTTCGTTATTAAGATAAGTTTGAACAACCTGTTTTAATAAATCTTCGGCTCCGTATGCAAGAAGAACACGTTCTTCGGAAATATTAAACTCTTCCGCAAGTCTTTTGGAAAGAGCGCTTTTATATCCTTTTTTGTAATCGGAAGAATAGATGTTAAACAAATCAGGAGTAACTGTTTTTACCACCTCTAAACATTTTGGAGATGGTCCGTAATTATTTTCATTTCGGTCAAGATAAATTATTGCCACAATAAACCCACACTATATTATTATTTTTAAAAATTGAGCATTAAAAATAACAATAACTCCAACAAAAAAGAATATGAACTTTTTAATTACCCCAACTGCCCGAAAACAATACTGCCCCCTTTCCACAGAAGAAAAAACCCGATTACAAAAAGGGCTGCGCCGAGGCCGCGAATAACAAAATTAAGATATGAAAGTTTTATTTTTTCACGATATTTAATAAGCAAAGACGTAAGGATATAAAACCAAACAAATCCGCCGGCAGCTAAAAAAACCGCATAAATAAGGCTGAGTAACAATGAATATGAAGCAGGTTCACTTTTGTTGGTTGAGTCAATTTTTTTTTCAAAAAAAACCGAATCTATTTTCTCCATTCCGCTTCCGGTATATTCTTGAATTGTAGCAACATTTTTCTCCATTAAAAATTCAAGGCCACCGGTATGCAACCCTACCGAAGAAGCAAAAGAGAGAACAATAAAAGAAGAAGTAAGCAACCCGAAAAAGAGAGAAGGATTTGTAAAATTAATAATCAAACCCGTTCGCAATCCCCCTTTATTTTCTTCAATATCCTTATTAACCTTTAACCCGGCTTCTTGAATATCTTGCAACTGCAATTTACTGCCCAAAACCTTACGGGCAACAAACATCAAAAAAACCGCGCCTATAATAAGCAAATACGGAATAAGAAAATTATAAGAAGAAAACACGAGGGTCATTCCGTAAACTGCGGCAAGAACATAGACGGCTTCGGCAATTGAAGCACCGAGAGCGGTTCTAATGCAGAATCTTTTTTTTCCCTTAAGCGCATTGGATGTTATTAAAATGCTAACGGGACCCGCAATGGGTATTGCAAAAACAAAACCGGCCACAAAACCGATTAGCAAAACGGTAATTATTGTTTCAAACATTTATTAAAAAATTTAAATGAAAATTCAAATATATCTTATCCTCTGAGTAAATCAAATAATATTTAAGAATTGCCCTGCTCAAAAATTTTTTTAACATCATCAATTGTTAATGGTTTGGAAAGTACTCTCATTCGGTTATCTATTAAAAACATTGTGGGTGTTGCATATATATAATAATCAATTGCCGCTTTCCCGTCCCACCCTTTTAAATCGGAAAGATTAATAAAATTCATTTTATATTCGCGGATAACTTTTACCCAGTCTTTTTTTTCCGTATCAATGGAAACGGCTACAACTTCAATCTTTTTCTTTTTTTGATTATTGTAAAGATTAACCAAAGCGGGGAGATTTTTTTTACAGTGCGGGCACCAACTGGCGTAAAATAAAATCAAAATTTTATCCGTATCAATTTTACTAATATCAATTATTTTTCCGCTTGTATCAGGCAAAATAATATTCGGAACTTTATTACCTATTTTAAAATGTTTTGCTTGATTAATCCTTTTACGGATCGAAGATTTTAATTCCGCATTTATTTCCAAACCATCTTTAATAACGTAATTATCCACAATGTAATTTATTATCGCATCAAACCCGAACTCGGTAAATCCCTTAATCAAGTATTCCGTTATTTGTTGATACACCAATCTGTTTGTTCGGGATTTATACAACAACGTATCTACGGCTTTTTGAAATTCTTGTTCCAACAATTGTTTCGGCAAATTAGGATTTTTATAATAGGTTAAATATTCTATCACCTTGCTTGTAAACAAATCGGAATAAATTAATTCTTCGTCATTAAAATCAACATTATCCAAAGCGTGGTGTTTAAAATATTCAATCTGTTTCTCAATCGGCAAAGTACCGTCAACAATCGGAAGTTTTGCGGAACGAATATAACGGGCTACAAACGAAGAGGTATCTTTTTGAGAAATTATATTTACAAAACTAAGATATTCCGCTTGAAGTTGTTTTAATCTGTTAAGCGTTGTTGAATAATAACCGTCTCCTTTCGGATAATATCGCAAAATAACATTCAGCAATTCCGTCTTTTTTTTATATGCTTTATTCAACTCAACAAATTTATAATATAATTTATTACTCTCGGATTTAATTACTACCGTATTCGGGGAATTATTCTTATCTCTTTTAAGTTCAACATCTTCCCCGTCGTTTATAAAATTAACAAAAGATTTGTCGCCTAATTGTAATCTGTAAAATCCCCGCGGCCTTCCTTTCATGGAAAAACGGAACTCTTTTCCGGTAGCCGAAACGGTATCGATAACAATTGCCGTTTCCCCTTTTATTCGAAACAATTCCGCCGTTAAATCGGGCGAAGGAATTATTATTTTTATTTGCTGTGCCGATAAAACAAAACCGAAAAGGAAAAAGATTCCGGCTATCTTTTTTAAAAACATTTTACTGTTACTTTTTTTAAAATCGTTTACTTTACATTCAAAACATACTAAATAGTAAAAAGAGAAAAAAACAATTTTCAAACGGTTTAACCCAACATTTACTAAAAACAAAGATGGAACAGAAAAGGGTAACGTTTAACAGAAACAATATATAAATAGCAATATTATCGAATCCGTAAAACGGAAAAAGCATCTAATTACTTTGCTTATACTTTTATTTAAATAAAAGTATCTGCATTATTTGTTAAATTTAAAAATTCAAAAAAATCGGCATTTGTTTTAATATGAACAATTTGGAATTAAGCGAAAGAGAAAAATCGATTTTACGTTATGTTATACACCAATATATATTAACAGCAAACCCTGTTGGTTCGCGTAACATATCCAAAAAATACGATTTGGGCCTTTCGCCGGCAACAATACGTAATGTTATGGCAGACTTGGAAGATTCCGGTCTGCTCGGGCATCCGCATACCTCTGCCGGAAGAGTTCCTACTGATTTGGGATACAGGTTTTACGTTGATTCTTTAATGGGAAAACCCAAATTGCCGGCTACGGAAAAACGCGTGGCAAAATCGATAATAAAAGCATCAAGCAATAACGATACCGATGATTTAATAAAAGCGACTTCCGCTATTTTAAGTGATATTACCCATCAACTTGCGTGTATTACATATCCGCAGATGAATAATTCGCTTTTGGAAAGGATTCAAATCGTAAAACTTTCTTCAACCAAAATATTAATTGTGGTTACTGTTGCTTCGGGATTGGTTAAAACCATCACTTTGGAACTGCGTGCAAAATTCGGGCAAGCGGATCTGCAAAACATCCAAAGAATTCTTAACCAACGTCTTGCGGGATTAAGGTTCTCGGAAATAAGGGAAACAATTGTTGAACGATTCCAAAATATTTACTCTACCGAATACAAACCGATTATCCGTCTTTTTTTAGATTCGGCCGATAAAATTTTTTCCGACAAACTCAGTCGGAATAAATCGGTTGTTACCGGCACTAAAAACATATTAAAACAACCGGAATTTGAAGAATTTGAAAATTTTCAGGGTATAATAGAACTTGTTGAAGATAGAGATGTTATTATTCATGTTATGAACAATGCTGTTGATAATGTAAAAAGAATCAACGTGAAAATCGGCTCGGAAAACAAAGAAAAACGATTTACAAGCTATACGCTTGTTACAAAAAAATACAATGTGGGCGATTCTATGGGAAGCGTGGGAATAATAGGGCCCAAAAGAATGGAATACCCGAAAGTTATAGCAACCGTAGAATATATTGCAAAACTTTTAACGGAAACATTAAACTGATTTTAATGTTTTACCGATATAATTAAGATTAAAAAAAAATAATATAAAGGAGAATTATGAAAAAGAATAAAAAAGAGAACGTGAAAGAAAAAGAGAAGAACACGAACAAAGAAACCGAAGAAAAAATTGAAGCCTCAACAAAAAAGGCAAAAGAAAAAACAGAGAAAAAAACAAAAGAAGAGAGTAATAAATTGAAAGAACGAATTGCCGAGTTAGAACAAAAGAACGAAGAGCTTAACGACAGATTAATTAGACGCCTAGCCGAATTTGATAACTATAAAAAAAGAACCGAAATTGAGAAAGAAGAATTATTCAAATACGCAGCCGAACCGTTTATTTTAAAAATACTTGCAGTATACGAAGATTTACAACGTTCATTGGCACATATAGACGACGAAAACAAAGACGGTTTAAAGGAAGGTCTTAAAATGGTTGCCGATAAATTTACACAAATTCTTACGGAACAAGGCGTAAAAAAGATTGATGCGTTGGGTAAAGAGTTCGACTTTGAATTTCACGAAGCTCTTCTTCAGCAAGAATCCGAAGATGTTCCGCCGAACACAATTATCAATGAAGTGGAATCGGGATATATGTATAAAGATAAAGTGTTAAAACATGCAAAGGTAGTTGTAAGTAAAGAGGCAGAAGAAAGCAAAGAAGCTCAAGACGAAAAAGAGAAAGAGGAATAAAAAATATGGCAAAAAAAGATTATTACGAAATTTTAGGTGTTAGTAAAAACGCTACCGATGATGAATTAAAAAAAGCATATAGAAAACTGGCAATGAAATATCATCCGGACAGAAATCCCGACGATAAAGAGGCCGAACAAAAATTTAAAGAAGCTGCGGAAGCATACGAAGTTTTAAGCAATAAAGAAAAACGGGCTAAATACGATAAGTTCGGGCATGCCGGAATGCACGGCGGACAAGATTTCCACGGCTTTAACAGTGCCGATGATATCTTCAGCCATTTTTCTGATATATTCGGAGGCGGTTTCGGCGGCGGCGGTTCTATTTTTGATGATATATTCGGAGGTGGAACTTCCTCGGGCAGCAGAAGACAACGTAATACCGGAACACCTGGGCAAGATTTAAAAGTAACAATAAAACTTACCCTCGAAGAAATTGCAAAGGGAACAACTAAAAAAATAAAATTAAAAAAATATAAAAAATGCTCTGTTTGCGGCGGTACCGGAGCAAAAGATTCCGCAAGTTTTCAAACATGTTCGGTTTGCGGCGGCTCCGGCGAAGTAAAACAAGTTTCCCGCTCAATGTTCGGGCAATTTGTAAATATAACTCCATGCTCAAACTGCGGCGGCTCCGGAAAAGTAATAACCTCCCCTTGCACCGCATGTAAAGGAACCGGCAGAGTTTACGAAGAATCCACAATTAAAATAAATATACCCGCCGGAGTAACAGATAACAGTTATATGACGTTGCGTGGTGAAGGTCATGCGGGAAAAAACGGTGGCCCGGCAGGCGATATAATTGTAATTTTCCGCGAATTGCCACATGAATATTTTATTCGTGATGACGATAATATTATTTATGAACTTTCAATAAGTTACCCCGAAGCCGTACTCGGCACCGAGGTCGAAATTCCCACATTAACCGGAAGAGCAAAGTTGAAGATTGAACCCGGAACAGAATCGGGTAAATTTCTGAAAATGAGAGAAAAAGGAATTCAGCATTTGAACAGACACGGTGCGGGAGATCAATTGGTTAAAGTTAATATTCATGTGCCGCGAAAAATTAACACGCGTGAAAAAGAATTACTGAGAGAGTTGCAAACACAACCACATATTAAACCCAATAAATAATCAGCGGAAGTTAAAATTAGCTTTTACAAAAAAATAGGAAACAAATTCGGATTATCCGAAACGGAAACAAAGGTGTTGTTCTTTGTTTCCGCTTCGTTTGTTATCGGGGTTCTGGCTTACTATTTCAAATATAAAAACGAACTACCCATAAACAAACATTACGATTATTCATTTCAAGATTCTCTTTTCGAAAACTCTTCTTTTTCCGACACGATACAGAAAAGAGTTGATTATAAGCAAGAACTTTATGATTTTAGTGATAATAAATTGGAATCAGTTGGCACAAAAATTAATGTGAATACAGCAGATGTGAAAAAACTGATTTTACTTCCTGGAATAGGAAAAAAAACTGCCGAAAAAATTGTTGAGTATCGGAAAATTCATGGTAAATTTATAAAATCTTCCGACCTGCTTAAAGTAAAAGGCATCGGAAAAAAGAAGTTAAAAAAGATAGAAAAATTTTTAATTGTTAAATAAAATAATTTAAGCCGCTGGAGGTAAGATGAGCAAGAAAACAGAACCGTGGTACATTCATGCCGGTCTGTGGGTAGTAATTGCAATTTTAGTTGTAGTTTTAATTCAAGTTGCACTTATTGAACCAACCGAAATAATTAGAACACAAGAATATAACAAAAACGAAGCCCGTTTAAGAATGATTAATCTTAAACAAGCGGAGATACTTTACGAACAAAAATACGACAGGTTTACCGATAATCTTGATACATTAATTAATTTTATACGTAACGATTCCGGCGTTCTTGAACTGGTTTCAAAATATGATACTCTTAAAATATATACGGTTAAAGGAGATTCTACCGTACTTAAATCAAAAAATCCTTTTGTGGACTTAATATCCGTACCATATGGGGCTCCTACTTTTTACGATTCTCTTTACATAACTCCTATAAGCGGCCGCCGTTTTATAGTACAAATAGATACATTGGTTGAAGTAGATACCGTGATAAACCGAAGAGGACGTATTGTTAAAATTGATTCTACTACAACAATCGGAAAACGTTATTTGATTAAGAATCCCGATAGCGATGATAAAATCGGCGATGTTAATTCCGATGCATTATTAAACACAGAATCTTGGGAATAAAATTACAACATGTTTTCTTCACTAAATCATGTTGGGTTTAACATTACAAAAACAAAATTACAACTTGTTGAAGTTGTAAAAGAAAAAGGGAATTATTGTTTGGAAAATGTAGATGAAGAGCCGTTTGATGAAAACGGCTTTCATTTTAATTATGACGAGTCAAATTTTATAAACACTCTTCAAACTGCTTTTACCTCCCTTACAAACAGAAATTTTCTTAAAAGCAAAAACGTTTCGTTTGCAATTCCTACGGAGTTATTTAAGTTTTTTAAAATTCCGTTCGAACCCTCTCTCTCCGATTCGGCATTCAAAAAACATCTCGAGTGGGAATTTAAAATGCTCTTTCCAACATTGGATAAAAACGATTACTTTTTGCAAAAACTGCAACTGGCAAAGAAAACCGGAATATTACAAGTTTTGGTTGTTGCACTTCCTAAAAATATTGCAACATCGTTGTATGGATTTTGTAAGCATAATAATTTGCGTTTACGATACATCAACGCCGCTTGTTTCAGTTCCGATTCAATTATTGATAAATCCGCAACTCTTTCGCTTTATGTTGAACAGAACTCCGTTTCAATTGCGTTTTATACCGAAGGCGAGTTGTTTGCCTTTATCAATAAACAAGCAACTGGAACAAATAAAATCACCGATATCCTCCTTGGTTTTATTAAACAAGCAAATATTACTTACAACTCGGTTTATATAGCCGGCACCGAAGATATGTTCGAGCTTAAAACCTATCTTGAAGAAACGCTTAACACACCGGTAAAAATGTTTAATCCGTTTGCAACAATTAAACATTCCGAAACATTTATACAAAACGGACATTTTTTGAATACACCAAATTCTTTTGCCGCCGCAGCGGGAATTTGCTACAGAAAATTTTAAAATGAGAATTATCGCCGGTCAATATCGCGGACACCCCGTTAAATTTCCGAAATCAAAATTGGTAAGACCTACAACAGATAAGAATAAAGAAGCAATTTTTAATATGCTTAAACAATACGTTTTTTTTGACGGAATAAAAGTTTGCGACATATATGCAGGGTCCGGCTCTTTAGGTTTGGAAGCATTAAGCCGTGGTGCAGCCGAAGTTCATTTTGTGGAAAAGGATTTTAAAGTTAAAAAAATTCTTAAAGAAAACATTAACGGTTTAAAAGCATCCGAAAATTGTACGGTCTTTAATATGGAAGCCGTTAGATTTTCCAAACTTAAAGAACACGACAAATATGATTTGATTATTGCCGACCCCCCTTTTTTTAAACATGACATTCACAACGTCTATAAAAATATTCTGGATAATAATTTTATTGCAAATGACGGTGTTTTGTTAATTGAACGATCAATACAAACAAAAGAAAAAGATGAAAGAGCATTCGAACAAAAAGCAATAAAACGTTTGGGAGACAGTTTAATTTATATTTTCACACCCTAACATTCGGAATAAATTACGTGTAGGTTTAACAATCAAGTTTATTACGGATTATTTTTTGTACTGTATATTGCCAATTTCAATTGGTATATTTTTTGTCTAAATTAATTATATTCAAAACCGATATATAAAAAATGAAAAGAAAAAAAATAAAAATATTTTTTGCCTTATTATTTGTGACTCTCTTTTTTATAAACGCTTGTACACTCCGAGATGAAAACTCTGTTGAAGATCAAAACAATTTCGGATACCACACTTCGTCTGTGGCAAATATTCTGAACGGTACGTGTGCCGCTTCCGGCTGCCATGCAAGCAAATCCAATCAAAACGGATTAAGTACGGAAAGATATTCCGAGTTCCTAAAGGGCGGCAATATGCGTCCCTACGAAAAAGGCGGCTATTATGGCGGCGAAGCAATTATTCCCTACAATTCCGAAAAAAGTTTAATGATTCAACTTGTAAAAGGCGAAGTAATTTCAAAAACAAAATATAATCACAAAATTTTAACCGAGGGGCAAATTTCCACATTGGAAACATGGATAAAAAACGGTGCAAAAGATTATTTCGGGAAACCCGCTTTTTCTCAACCGGAAAGTTACCGAGTATATGTTTGCAATAACGGAAGTAATAATGTTTCAGTTATTGACGGAACAAAAAAAGTTGTTTCGTATCTCTTTAATATTTACGGGGATAACCCAGACCAAGATAATTCTCCAAATTGGGTTGCGGAATACGGAAGTTATTATTACGTAACACTCGGCAATGCCGGAAAAATTTTAAAGGTACGTAAAAGCGATAACACTATTGCCGGAGAACTAAGTTTAACCAAGCCGGGCATGATTGTAATTAACTCTCTCGGTTCAAAGGCTTATATAGCAAGAGCATACGATTCCCTCTCGGTTTATAATTCTATTTTTGTTGTTAACATTAACAATATGTCTTTACAAAAAAAAATTACTTTCCCTGATTACGGGTTGTTGCATGGCTTGGCTATTGATAACAACAGAAAGTTTCTTTACGTAACAGATGCAACGAATAATCGTGTATATATAATAAATACGCAAACAGACCTTATTTCCGATTCGCGCTTTACTTTGAATAATAATTATATTCCTCTCTTTTTAAAAACCTCGCCGGAGGGTAATTACCTTTATGCCACGGCATTTAACACAAACGAACTTTTGGTCTTTAATGCCGGCAGTAGGTTTCTAATAGCCAAAGTCCCCCTCCTTTCCCGTCCTATGGATTTGGCGATTTCACCTAACGGTAATAAAATTTATATTGCCTCCTCGGAAGGAAACGCAATAGAAGTGGTTACAAAAACCGGAGAATACTGGGACAAGACAAAAACCATAACACACCCTACAATAAGTAATCCTTTTGGAATTGATATTACGGCAAACGGTTCTTTCTTGTATGTAACAAATCTGAATTATTCGGGAAGTTTTATACCTACGTATCGAATAAAAGGAGAGAGAAAGACTTCCACCGTAACAATTATCGGAACTGCTAACGAAAATGTTGAAAAGGTAATAGAAACCGAAGAGTCATCTTTGGGAATAGTTGTGGAAAAATAATCAGAAATTTTTCTTCTTTCTTTATCGTATCTTTTCATCTTCTCACATCTATTTAAAAAAATTATTATGTTTCGTTATCAGCTAAGAAAAATTTTTTATTATGACTCGAGTAATTTACCCCGGAACTTTTGACCCCGTAACAAACGGGCATATTGATGTTATTGAACGTGCAATAAGTTTATTCGACGAAGTTGTTGTAACCGTTGCACGCAATCCCGCAAAACACCAAATGTTCACCGTTGACGAAAGATTGTTTATGCTTAGAGAAGCCCTTAAAAAGTTTGAAACCGTTAAAGTGGATTCCTTTGACGGCTTAATTGTTGACCATGCAAAACAATTAAACGCCGTTGGTATTATAAGGGGTTTGCGTGCCGTTTCCGATTTTGAATATGAATTTCAAATGGCTTTAATGAACAGAAAATTAAGCGAAGATTTGAGAACAATTTTTTTGATGCCACACGAAAAATACACCTATTTAAACTCTACCATTA
>Ga0256913_10000759_pt1 | contig 16725 bp, 13 predicted proteins | sample Axial_MatmetaG_FD_185970 | JGI IMG/M metagenome (GOLD analysis project Ga0256913, IMG submission 185970) | Deep-sea worm associated microbial mat communities from Axial Seamount, Juan de Fuca Ridge, Pacific Ocean - Axial_Mat | ecosystem: Environmental > Aquatic > Marine > Oceanic > Microbial...
TATCCAGCCGTTGTTTCTGTATTTCAACAATACAAGGTCATGTGCCGCACCAATCTGATTCCAGTTTACTTTTGAAAATAGTCTGTAATTGTCATAACCGACAGCCTGTCTCCCGAATTTGACTGCCAAAGTCCTTGTCGCTGCAATCTCAACCCAACCTTCGTTCAATCCGACCGAGGAAAGGTCATTTTTTAACGGTTGGTCACCCCAAACCCTGAAATCGTAAAAAGAAATAGCCGATTTTATTATCCCTTTTGTAAATTTAATATTAAGCCTTGTACGTTGTGTAACAAATCCCGCAAACTCAACCAAAGAATCCCGTAAAGTGCTGTATCCGTTCCGGTATTCCGCCCGTGGCCGTACAACTCCCTGAATTTCAAATTGCGAATAACTATTCAGGCTGACTATCAAGCCTAAAAGAATAAGTATTTTTTTCATTTTTTCTGATTTTGAATTATTTTGAATTATTTTTCAAAAATGTGCAAAGCCTCTGCTCTCGTTAAACCAATTTAATTTTCAGGGCTTTCCGTTGCAAACTTCTTTAACTCTTCCGGAATTTTCTCATAACTTGATGACGGCATAGGAACTGCGGAGGGCTGTCCGTTTTTCTCCATAATTTTCATACCTTTTTCTTTGTCAAGCAAAAACTCTACGAATTTTATTGCGGCTTTTTTATTCGGAGCATTTTTCAAAATGGTGATTCCGTAAACCATAGGCTCACCTTTTTTAGTAATAAACTCTCCGGGTTTTTTCCCTGAGATATCAACAGTTACTGAGCGATACAGGTCGGCAAAAGCAGGGTTTTTCAGGTTAATCTCATCAGGTAAAACAAGATATTTAAGGTTATGCTGCCGAGCAACCGACCTGTAAAGAAAAATGTAGTCAATATTATGAGATTCGAGCAATGCCAGCAGGTCGGTTTCTTTCGGTCTGATATATTGATTATCTTTTTGGAGTAATGCTTTAGATAAACCGGGCTTATTATAGTATATATCAGAGAGTTTTGAAGTTAATACAGCTCTATAACCACAAGGGTCGGCGTTGGGATCCGACCGGCCGAAAGCAACATCATCTTTCAAAAGAATCTCAAACCAGTTATCCTTGTTAATCTTATCCGAATATTTTGACTCATCAGTATAAACAATGGACATCTCATTTGTTGCAAACTTAATGTTCCAGTCGGCATAACCGGGGATAAGAAGCCTGTCAATTACAGTGTAATCAGCAGAAGCCATAATGTCGCATTCCCTTTTCAGGTCGGTTATCTTACGTGCACATTTACGGCTGCCGGCTGCCTCTCTGATAATATTTACATCAGGGTATTCCTTATTGAACTCCTCCGATATTTCCTTAAAAGGTACCGAAAGACTTCCTGCATTAAAGATTATCAGGTCTCCGGAAATCTCATTTTCTTCAGGTTTCTGATTTGTGCTGCACCCGTACAACCCTGTAAAAATAAGAATTACAATAATTTTTAATACTTTTTTCATAATACATTCAATTTTTTCGATTTGCAGTTGCAAACATATCGAAAAAAACATTGCTTTTCGGAATTTTTTTCGTTTTTTTTCCGGTCAAACTCTCCATACTTAAACCCGCTTTATGTATTAAGAGTTTAACTAATTATTGAATTAGTTAGAATAACCCAGGTTAATACTATTTAACTTTTAACCCTTCCGGGATTTTAAAAACATTCTGATTCTTTGGTTAATAGCTTAGTTACACTGTTTTTAAATATGCTGTTGCATAATTCGGGTTAAACAGGTTTAAAAAATAATGTATATTTGTCAGCAAAATAATCCGACATATTATAAAATGAAGAAAATATTTTTACTCTTAATTCTTTTTATTTCAATATATTCCTATTCACAGGACAAATTTACCGTTGCCGAAATAGGCTATATGATATCCCCTTCAAATAAATATGAGAATTCCGGTATCAGTTCAAATATCGGTTATCTTTCGGGGACATTAAACTTTCCTGTTTTCTCAAAAGGAAATACAACTTTCCTTGCAGGTTTCAGAGGAAATATGTGGACCGTAAATTATAATCCAGAACAGATTTGGCCGGTTAATTACTATTCCCTTGGATTAACACTTACTTATAACAGGAAGTTAAAGAATGACAACTCTTTTCTGTTTGTATTGCTGCCGAGATATAATTCCGATTTAAGACATTCAAGCTCAGAGGCGTGGCAACTTTCAATGATAAAATTCGGTGATGACCGGATGCAGCTAAATCCTGTTATCAATAACGGATTGTTTATTGAGTTTACACTTTCGTATAAAGTTGATATTCCTTCTGACTAAAAACAGGTATCTTTGGTCACTTGTAAACGTTTTACAAAAAAATCGTGATTATCTATATTGATTATCTTTTTTACATAAATTAATTCATTGATACGGAAGGACATAAGAAATATTGCACTTTTCGCCCACGTTGATGCCGGAAAGACAACGGTAACCGAGCAATTCCTGTATTTGTCGGGAAAGATAAAAGAAGCGGGAAGTGTTGACAAAGGCAACTCACAGACCGATTTTCTCGAAGTGGAAAAAGAAAGAGGTATCACTGTCAGTTCTACGGTTTTGACTTTTGAATGGAAAGATACCAAAATCAATCTGATAGATACACCCGGTCATATTGATTTCAGTTCCGAAACGGAAAAAGCCATTGACGCTATTGATTGTGCTGTTGTTATTATTTCAGCTCTGGAAGGTGTTCAGGCACAAACCGAAAACATCACAAACCTGCTGCTCTTGCACAGGAAACCTTTTCTCATATTTATCAATAAAACCGACAGGGAAGGAACCGATACCGACAGGGTTGTTAAAGAGATAAAGAATGAGCTGAACCTGAATATCATTGAGCTTCAAAAGGTTGTAAACGAAGGCTCTGCCAATGTTGACATTGAACTGTTGTGGCACCCTGAGACACTTTCGGAAAATACAGATTTAATGGAGAGAGTAATTGAGCAGGATGATAATTTGTTTAATAAATATCTTGACGGAGAAACACCCGATTGGAACGATTTAAACAGGGTTTTGACAAATTGCATAAAAAAGCAAACGCTCATTCCAGTTCTTTACGGTTCTGCCAAATATTCGTCAGGAATTGAATTTTTATTGGATTCTATCATAAGCCTTTTGCCTGCTCCCCCTGTGTTATCCGGTGAGTTATTTGGAATTGTTTTTAAAACAAATCATTTAAAGGGACTTGGCAAAACCGCTGCTGTCCGTTTATTCGGCGGCACAATCATTTCAAGGTCTTCAGTCAAGAATGCAACAAAAAACACCGAAGAAAAAGTGAGTCTGATAAAAGATACCGATTTACAAAATCAAAGTATTATACAATCATTTTCGGCAGGAGAAATAGCCTGGATTCAGGGTTTAAAAAATGCTGAACCTGGTGATTATATCGGACGTTTGCCTGACAATCAAATCAAAACCGAAAAAAGTAAAGCCTTACTGACGGTTCAGGTTATTCCTCAAAATGAAGCGGATATAAATGCCCTTATTGATGCAATGAGCATCCTGAACAATGAGGACCCCGGATTACAGTTCAGATATCTGAAAGAGGAGCGTGAACTGCACATTAATATCCGTGGAGAGATACAGAAGGAGATATTGCAATCGGTTATTAAATCAAGATTCGGGATAGAAGTAACATTCTCAAAACCAACCGTTATTTATAAAGAGACGCCGACGGTAGCCTGTGAAGGGTTTGTAAGATACTGGATGCCGAAACCCTGCTGGGCAATAATGAAATTCAGAATTGAGCCGGGCGAAAGAGGTTCGGGAGTGCAATACTCATCTGTCGTAAGTGTAAACGACATTAAGCAAAAATATCAAAACGATGTTGAAAAAGCCATACCGTTTGCCCTGCAACAGGGTATTCTCGGCTGGCAGGTTGATGATATAAAGATTACGCTTATTGAAGGAGAAGATCACGAAATACATACAAAAAGCAACGATTTTACAATTGCAACTCCAATGGGGATTATGGAGGGACTGACACACTCCGAACCTACTCTTCTTGAGCCGGTTTTGAGTTTTAAAATATCCGCTCCTGAGGAATCGCTCGGCGTGATTGTAAGTGAGCTAATCCGGTTAAGGGCTGAATTCAACAACCCTGAAATCGAAAAATCGCAATGCAGAATAACAGGAGAAATACCTTTGGCAACCTCACTTGATTTTCCGGTTAAACTAAGTTCACTTACTGGCGGAAAAGGTAAGATAATTACAAGGTTTTCATCATATAAACCCTGTGATGTCAGTCTGGGAAAAACACGCGAATACAAGGGTATCAGTCCGCTTGACACCGCAAAATATATTTTGAAAGCAAGAAAGGCTTTGAGTTAGAAATGATTATATTATTTTACCCGGCCTTATACGTTAAAGGTTTTATGACCCAATAATCCTAATCCCCTGTCAGAAACATAGTTACTGCCATTCTGTTTGTGCTAATGTATAATACGAACATCGAATATCTCATACATTTGTGCTATCTCACGGTCGGACTTTTGCGAGATATCCATCAATATATACTCAAACACAGGCTGATAAAACAATAGTTCTTCATCTATTCCATCGAAATATTCACGAAAAGAACTGTGAGTCCATTTCTCTTTTCCTGCATAAAAGAGCATCGGAATTACAGGAACCAAATCCTGTTTTTGCTTCATATTTGATTCCCATATCTTCAAAATATATTTAAGAATTTGAATATAAGGATATTTGGGAATAAAACTTTTCTTCCCAAACCTGTAACATCCCGTTTTTTTTTCAGTCATATTAAAAAAGGAAAGAAAAAAGAATTGCAAAAGGTATCAAAGGACATACACGGAGAGCTGATTGAAAGGTGTTGCAAAAACGACGGTGTTGCACAGCTAAGGATTTACGAATACTATTTTAAACAAATGTATAATACGAGCCTCAGAATATTAAATGACCCCGAGGAAGCGGAAGATGTGATGCAGGAATCATTTCTTGATGCGTTCAGGAAAATCCACAGCTATTCAGGGGATGGTAGTTTCGGAGGCTGGCTACGACGTATTGTTGTTAATAATTCGCTTGATGCACTGCGGAAGAGAAAAAACGAATTGTCACTTGATGAGGAACGAATTGAAATACCCGATATTGAAGACAAATATGACGAGAATATAAACTACAGAGTGGATGAAATTAAAAATGCAATAAAAAATCTTTCGGATGATGACCGAATAATCATCTCCCTCTTTCTTTTTGAAGGATATGACCACGATGAAATTTCGCAGATTTTATCAATATCAAACAATACGTCAAGAACAAGATACTCAAGAGCAAAAAAAAGATTATTACGGAGATTAACGGTTAGCCGTGCCGAAAGCATATTTAATCTTAATTAAATGAAAGGGATAGAAGATACAATAAAGAAAAACGGGGAGGCCTTCGACAGCGAAAGTCCTTCTGCCGATCATTTCGACAAGTTCAGGGTTAAGCTGGACAACTTTCATTCCGAAACAAATAAAAATTTCTTCCTGAGATACAATATCGCTATTAAAATAGCTGCTGCTGTTGCTATCTTCTTTGTTTTATCAACTCTGTTTTACTCAGGGGTATTTAATAACTTAAAATTTATAGTGTCAGAAAGCATTACAGCATCAGAATTGCCCGATGAATTAAAAGATGTGATGAGTTATTATAATCTGATTACCGATGACAGAATTGCTCAGATAGATAAAGTGGCAGTATCAAAAGAAGAATCGAAAAAAGTAAGAAATCTTGCCGAAGTACAAATTAGTGATATTGACAATAATATTGCAGAATTGGAAAAAGAACTAGCCGAAAACCCGAATAATCAACGAATAACAGATGCTATAATTCTAAATCAGAAGAAAAAGGCTGATTTAATGAATAGAATTTTACTTGCTATGAATCAAAAAAATAATTTAGAAACACAATAATAATTAGAAATATGAAAACAATAAAAATAAGTTTCGTACTGCTACTGACAATTCTTCTTTCAGCACAACTTTCCGCACACAAGGATGATTACACGAAGACCTTCAGTAAATCATTTGAGGTGAACAGTGATGCCGCCCTGTTTGTAAAAAACAAGTTCGGAAAAGTTCATTTTATTAACTGGGAACAGAACACTATTTCGATTGAGGTTACCATTACTGTTGAAGCATCAGGTGAGGAAAAAGCTCAGAAGTTTTTCGATAAAATTGACATTGCCATTTCGGGAAACAGCGAAAGAGTTACAGCCATCACAAATTTTAATAATAATTTTAATAACAATAATAATAATTTTTCCATTGATTACCTTGTCAGATTACCGAAAAGCATTAATCTTGAGGTTAATAATAAGTTTGGCGACATAATAATTAACGAGGTAACCGGAAAATGTGACATCGAACTTGGTTACGGAAAAATTGAAGCAAAGCGGCTGATGAATCAACATAATAACATTGTGATTAAATTCAGCGAAGGATATATCGGATATGTTGAAAGTAGTGACCTTGAGCTAAAATATTCCGATCTGAATATCGACGAAGCTGTTGATATGTCTGCCGAAACAAAATTCTCCGAATTCAAGATCGGCAGTGTTAATGTACTTACACTTGAAACCGGTTACGATGATGATTATATCGGATTTGTCCGTGACCTTGACATCGAATCAGGTTTTTCAGATATTGAGGTTAGAAATCTCGAAAAGAGACTTGTAGCAGACTGTGATTACGGAGGATTAACTGTAAAGCAGGTATCCAGAGATTTTATATTGATTGATATAACAAACAGCTTTGCCGATGCTAAAATAGGGCTTTACCCTGAAGTCAGTTTTAAGATTGTTGCTACTGTCAAAATGGGCGATCTTGATTTCCCGGAAGATAAAGCAAGATTTTCGGTTGTGGATCTTTCGGGGACATCAAAAAAGTATGAAGGAGTCGTCGGTGACGGAGATACAACAAATGCAAGAATACTTGTGGAAGCAAAATATTCGGATATAACGATTTATTACAGATAATATTTAAGTATTTATTAATCATAACAAATTATCACTATGAAAAAACAAAATATTGCAGGGGTTTCAGGTATAACTATTTTACTTGGACTTATTTTGGTAATGCAGACAGGATGTAGTTATGCATTCAAAGGTATTAAAGGTAACGGCAATGTGGTCAAACAGGAGCGGAAGGTCACCGGATTTTCCGGTCTTGAAGTCGGAGGAGCTTTCAGAGTCTTCTTAACGCAAGGCGACGAAGAAAAGCTGATTATTGAAGCGGATGAGAATCTTCTTCCCGTCATAGAAACAAAAGTTAAAGGCGGAACACTGATAATCAGTACAAACGAAAACATTAAGGACTTTAAAACATTGAATATTTATCTCACTTTTAAAGATATGAAAGATATGGAAATAAGTGGTGCATGCCATCTTACGGGTGAGAATAAATTCAGATTCGACGATCTTGAACTTGATTGCAGCGGTGCTTCGGAAGTTGATATGAAGTTCTCGGCAAATTTAATAAATATGGACATTAGCGGCGCAAGTAATGTCAACATGTACGGCAGTGTTGATAAAGCGGAAATGGATGTTTCCGGTGCATCAAAGCTTAATGCATTTGACTTGGAAGTCATAGCTTGCGACGTAGAAGTAAGTGGTGCTGCAAATGTAAAAATACTTGTTAGCAAGGATTTGTCGGTTGAAGTATCTGGTGCTGCCAAGATGCGCTATAAAGGAAACCCGAAATTGCTAAGCCATGAAGTTTCCGGTGCCGGAAGTTTGAAAAAGGTTGAGTAAATATATCAATACAAGTGTGGGAGTTTGCACAACAGAAAATTTGTAGAAGTGTGTAAAAAATTGCAAAATCTAAACTTATAGATGTTGTATATTTTCCTCTTCACTCCACACAAGGGCACTGGCACCAAGGATTGCGGCATCACCCGGAGGCAATTCAGAAGGTAGCAGCTTGACTTTATTTTTATAAATATTCAACAGCGAGTTTTCCATATATCTTTTTGTCGGTTCGAAGATCACATTGCCTGCCTGAGCAAGTCCGCCGAACAGAAATATGGCTTCAGGACTTGTGTGAGCTATTGCATCGGCCAGTTTTTCACCAAGAATCTTTCCTGTATAATCAAAAGCTTCTTTTGCAATTATATCACCGCGTTTTGCCGCTTCATCAATCATTTTGGAAGATAACTCGTTGTAACTGATATTTCGTAATTCGCTATGCTCAATAGTGTTTGCAAGCAATTCAAAAACAGTTCTTTTTATTCCGTTTGCAGAAGTATATGTTTCGAGGCACCCTTTTCGTCCGCAGCCGCATTTGCGCCCTTCAGGGACGGCAATGACGTGTCCGAGTTCTCCGGCAAAACCGTCGTGACCATAAACCATTTCGCCGTTAACAACAATTCCGCTGCCGACACCTGTTCCGAGTGTTATCATTATAAAATCACGCATTCCTTTAGCTCCACCGTAAATCATCTCACCCATTGCTGCCGCATTTGCATCATTAGTCAAAACAACAACCTCAAAGTCAAACTTTCCTTTAATGAAATCAACTACCGGAACGACCCCTTTAAAATTCAGATTAGGAGCGAATTCAATCGTACCATTGTAATAATTTCCGTTTGGCGCCCCCACTCCTATCCCGACAACTTCAAAACCAGCTTCACTTTCGTTTATCATTTTCTTTACTGCTTCGCATAAAGTGGACATAAATATGGTATGATCAGGATGTGTTTCGGTTTTTATTGATCCTCGTGAAATAAAATCTCCATTTTTATCAACAATCCCAAATATTGTATTTGTACCTCCAATATCAATTCCAATAGCTACTTGTTTCATCTCTTTTAACCAATTAATTATAAATTCACGATTTTATGTCCTTTCCATCCGTAATAAGCAATATAGAGATATGGAATCAAAGGAACAATAAATGAAAAATGGACTCCGGCAGCATCAGCTACACTTCCCTGAATGATCGGTATAATAGCACCGCCAAGTATCATCATAACAAGCAGAGAAGAGCCCTGACTTGTATATTTTCCAAGCTTGTCAATTGCCAGTGTAAAAATATTTGACCACATAATTGAGTTAAACAGCCCTATCGAAAGCAATGACCACAGCACTATCTGTCCCGAATTTGTCAGAGCAATAATAAGTAAAACAATATTAACCAAAGCAAAAACCATCAATGTCCTGCCAGGCAGCGAGTTGCCAACCCTGAAAGCTATGAGGTTCAAAAGCATAAAACCTGTGTATGGCAATATACTTAAAAACTTAAATGCAAAATTACTCTCAATCCATACAACGCCAAAAATAACGAAGAAAACGGTAATGGAAACAAGGAGCATCAACGAATACTTTTTAACAACTTGCTTAATTTCTCCCATTGAGATAGCACCAAGAAATCTGCCGATCATTGCACCGCCCCAGTAAAATGCCAAAAATGATTTTGCCTGCATTTCTCCAATTGAAAAGGTCTCATCCATAAAATTTATCAAAATGCTTCCAATACTTACTTCAGCACCAACATACATAAAAATGGCTATCATTCCGAGAACAAGATGATTATATTTTAACGCACCGAAACCTTTTGGTATTTCATTCTCCGTATTGATAACAGGCAGGTTTGAGAGCCTTATTATAACAGCCATTAATACAAATACCAAAGCAAAAATAAGATATGGGAACTGAACTCCGTATGCAGATATTGTTTCTCCCGAATTCAATGTAACCGGCTCTCCAACTGCATTCAGAAACGGCTTTCCCCATTTGATAAAATAATGAAAAACAAAATATCCTCCTATTACCGGAGCTATCGTCGTACCGAACGAATTGAAAGCCTGGGAAAGATTAAGTCTCGATGAAGCTGTCTCAGGACTTCCAAGTCTTGCAACGTAGGGATTTGCAGCTATCTGAAGAATAGTGAATCCCAGCCCCAGGATAAATAGTGCGGAAAGAAAAACTCCATACATCTTCAATGAAGCAGCCGGATAAAACAGCAATAAACCGAAGGCCGATACCAACAGACCTGCAATAAGACCGTTTTTGTAACCGATTTTCATTATCGGATCACCTTTGCCTGCTGAAATAAAAAAATATATTACAGAACCAATAAAGTACGCCCCAAAAAATGAAAACTGTACTAACATTGCCTCAAAATAGTTTAGCTCAAAAACTTTTTTCAGGTAAGGTATCAGGATGTCATTCATACTTGTGATAAATCCCCACATAAAAAACAAACCTGTCACAACAACTAAAGGTCCGACATAACTATTCTTCTTCATATTAGAACTATTTTTAAAATAAGCCGCTAAAGTATTAAGAAAAAAATGATTTAAATAAAAACTGTAAGAATTTATTCATTTTGAGAGATGCATCACAGATAATTAATATAGCTAACGAATAAGAGTTACGGTACCTGAGCTAATTGGTTCTTTACTTTGCAATGTACTGCCGACCCATCCTGTTCCATCCCGGAATACTCCATAAGCTTTCCAGACATAGGTCCCCTGAGGCTGCAGAACTCCATTATAGTAGCCATCCCAATATTCTGCCGGACTACCCAATTCATCAAGTTTGTCAGACTCCCAGACCTTGTTACCTTTAGTATCATAAACATATATATGGAAGTCAATAAGATTAACCCCTTTAGGTTCAAAATATCTTATCTCCTCATTTGGATTATTAGGAGAAAATGCTGTTGGACAATATAGGCCTTTAAACAATACATTAACTTCGTGACGGCTTGTATCTGAACAACCATATTCATTATATGATATTAAGGTTACAGTATAAAGACTATCCTCCTCATACACCTCAATAGGATCTTTGATTGTGGATGTATTACCGTTTCCAAAATCCCATAAATATGTTTTGGCGTATATTGATTCATTTGTAAAAGTTGTTTTTCCCTGCACACCATTATAGTTTTCTGACAAATCAAATTCGCTATAAGGTATCGGATAAACAAGGAATGATTTCTTAACTGTTTTTGGACAGCCGTATGAAGCAGCGGTCATTGTTACCTGATAATTGGAAATGACAGAGTAAATGTGTGATGGATCCGGATCAGTTGAAGTATTCGGATTTGCTGTATCTGAGATAGGATCCCCGAAATTCCATTCCCATGATGTTATTCTCGTAAATGCACTGTCATAAACAGGTATAAAATAAGCAGGTGAATTTAAGCAGTTATTTTCTACCTGAAAAGTTACAATTGGTGCATTACTAACCACGCACAACCTGGTAAGAGTATCCGAACATCCAAACTGTGTCCCAACTGTTAATTTTACATGATAGATGTCCGTATCAGCATATAGATGAGTTGGGTTCTGGTTTGTTGAAGTCGTTCCATCATCAAAATCCCATAGCCAGGATGATAATGTATCAATACTTGATGAAAGGTCGAAAAATTGCATTTGAATCCCTTTACAGGCGTTTACACTGTCAAATTCTGCGACAGGCAGATGATGTACATAAACGGCATTAATTGTAGTGTCTCGGAGGGTGTCCCCCCAAAAATTTGTTGTTATTATCAGGCTGACATAATAAACACCTGTAGTGTCATAATAATGAGTTAAATAATCAAGTGAATCGGTATAAGTACTGTCAGTGCCATCCCCAAAGTCCCACTGCCATTCTAATATCTGAGCTTCAACCGGACTGTATGATTTATCATAAAACACAACCGAGTCGCCAAAACAGACATCATTATATATAAACTTTGCAATTACTGCACTTCCAACATAAATTTGTTTTGTAGTGTCTTTAACACCTCCATTAGAGTCGATAACTTGCAAGTAAACATTATAATAGCCAGTATCAGGATATGAATAGTACGGATTTTGCAGTGTTGATGTATCAAATATTGAAGTTAAATCTCCAAAATCCCAATACCATTCCTGTAAACCGACTCCCGTAGGAGGGATTGACATATCTGTAAACTGTGTAAACAATGTCAATCCTGAAGTGTAATCAAAATCTGCTAAAGGTCGGGTTGTAATTCGTATAGTATCACAAAAAGTATTTGAACACCCGTTAAACTGTGTGACAGTTAGGCAAACCGTAAAATATCCGGTGTCAGTATATGTATGAGGAACGTTTGGATATATATTGGAAGCAGTTGTGCCATCTCCAAAGTCCCATTGCCTGTCAATAATAGGAGATCCATGGTAAATCGAAAGATCATGAAAAACAACTTCATTACCTATTGAAACATCCTGAAATGAAAACATCGGTTCGGGGATTGAATCAATTGTAAGTGTATGGGTAACTGAATCTATGCAGTTATGATTGTTTTTAACAATCATAGTAATATCAAAGCCTCCCTCTTTTGAAAAAAGATGATACGGTTCAAACTCATAAGATGTGTCATTCAGTCCTGAGCCAGGATCCCCAAAATGCCATTCCCATGTTAAAGAATCAAAGATATTAGATGTATCAGTTATGTTTGTAAAAAATACCGTATCACCAAAGCAAACAGTATTGAAAACAAACTCAGGTTTTGGTACCGAATCAATAAAAACATAATGATTTGTAGTATCACTACATCCAATACTATTTGCAACAATGAACTCAACATCATGATATCCGAAACTATTAAATAAATGTAACGGATTCTGAACAGTATCAAAAGCACCGTCATCATAATTCCATAACCAGGATTTTACAGGAAAGACATTAGTAGGAGTAGTATCTGTAAATTGAGTCTCATATCCAAAACAGGCAGTATCAGCTTTAAAACCTGCAATGGGATGTTCAATAATAATAGTCTGTGGTGCAGCAGTATCAGAACACCCAAAGGAATACGTAATCATTTGTATATCATAAGCACCCTGATTGGAGTAAACATGAGATGTATCGAAAGTCGTTAAAAAAGTGAAACCAGAGGAACCATCTCCAAAATTCCAAAACACACTGTCAATATCATCTAAAGGTGAAGAATTATTTTTAAAGAAGATGCTGTCACAAAAATAGTCCGGAATAAAACCAGAAGTTATTGATGGGATGTGGACTGTTTCATTTGCTATTCCCGAACATCCACCTTCGCCAAAAACTTCCAGTTTTACCTGGTAATCTCCAGGTGACGGAAATTTATATGATGAATTAAAAGGTGAAGAATAAACGGTATCAATAATACTTCCTTCAACATACCAATAAGCACTATCCATTGGTATTAATGAGGTACTTTGGTCAATCAATCCTACGCTATCACAAAATTGGTTTATTGTGAATGCTGCTTTCGGAATAAAATAATTTAACGTTTGGGAAGCAGTTGATGAATCTGTTGAATTAAAATATATTGAATAATCAATCTGATATGTTCCTTCAACTGAGAATGTGTGCGTTGTATTAAAAGGTAAAGGAGCAGATATTAGTTGAGAAGTTCCATCACCAAAATACCACCTGACACTTTCTATTTCACAATTGGATAACAAAACGGAAGTGTCAGAAAAAGTAACAGAATCACATTCCTGATCAAATTCAAAACCGGCAATTGAAGATAAATAGTGAATTGTATCGATAGCATACACTGAATCTACAGGGCTCCCAAAATAAAGAGTAAAAACAACAGGATAATTACCTTCAACCGGGTAAGTATGATTAACGTCAAATGAGTTTCCTTTCAAAATCAATGTAGAAGTGTTATCTCCAAAATACCAGCGAACACTATCAACATAATCAGAAGGTACAATAGTTGATTCATTGAGGAACTCAACACTGTCACAAAACTGATTATATGAAAATTTAGGAATTACAGAGTCTGCTTTCACATCAGGATTCAGATATAAAAAAATTATAAGTCCAACAAGAATGCCTGCCAGATTTCGAACTGTTGTATTTTTCAGATTCATTTTTCGTCTTACTCTTTCAAAATTCAAGGTTATATACGTTAAATTATAGAGAATGTTCTGTTATTTCTTGTTTAATGACTACTATTATTCTCTTCAGGTTGCCTTTGAAAAATATAATTTTCAAGAAACGGTCGCAACTGTTCCGTTTTCAGCTTTTTTGCAATGATTTTCTTCTTCTCATCAAGTAAAAATATTGCAGGTGTCATGTTAACATCATACAAGTTGTGATAATCGGGTGTTACACTTCTTGTACCGTTAACATTAATCCAATTGGTAATTTTGTAATCTTTGATAAATTTTTTCCATTTCACAAGTGAGGTATCAGTACAAACTGCAAATACCTTAATGTCATAACCGGCACTGTCAACCCACTTTTTCATCGCCTTTATCTCTTTCTGACAATGCCCGCAGCCATACTCATAAAACAACACTATGAGATAGTCAGCTTCGGTATGATGTAATGATGTAAAACCGTTTGCCGTGTCAATCAGAATCATTTCCGGAGCTGTTTCGCCAAGAAGTATCGGTCTCAGAGCATCAGCCCTTTCGGTAATACTTTTTATAATTGAAGGAGCTGCCCAAAACGCCTTTCCGGTTGCATAATACTTATCAACCATATGAACAAATATTCTGTCAAAACCCATTACCTTCGATGTTTCAAACTTATATGTGAGCCACCAAACCGTATATTTGAACATTTCTTTGCTGGGCTCTGTTTTTGCAATTAATTTGTCGGCTTCGGTAATAATCGTATCCGGCTCCTGATACAGAACCTGCTCGAAATACTTCTTTAATTTGTTATTATACAGAGGGGTATGTAGCAATCTATCATCAGTTAAATCAAACTTATCCCAATAATGCTTTTTGTAGTATTGATAGACGTAAATCGAATCCTCCCTCCCGTTTTTAAGAACCGGTATATTTTGTGGGTCTGGTTCCCACATCGCATTAAACAGAACGGATATAAAACTGTCAGGATGTTCATTGATAAAATCAATCTTATAATCGCCCAATTGCTTGTTTATAGTATCTATTTCATTGCTTATCAAGCGAACCGAATCCGGATTATCAGCATATTGACTTAATTTCCTCTTAAGTTTACCGATTTTCTGATGCATTTCCGTATTAAACCTGATATACTCATAAAAAAGCGTATTGTCTTCAGAATTTTTAAAAGAGATATTCTCAATGACATTCGAGATATCAGTCGCTACGGAAAACTTTTGTTCTTTATCAATAATCAGTTCAAAATACCTGTTATTTTTCTGACCGGCGATTATGTATATACCACCGTGCAACAGTGAATCACCGTTAAAAACAAATTTACCCTTCTTCACAAATGCAGTATCATCAAGGTAGGTTTTATCGCCGTAATAATGAGCAAGATACAACACAGTATCTTCACTGCCTTTTATACTTACCGTAATTTTATATTCAGTTTCCCCGGATAAAGAAACCTGCCCCAGAAATGTTAAAATAAAAACAAATGCAAATTTAATAATCCGCATAATCATTCTGTTATAAACTATCTTCATATTGCAAAAATACAATTAAAACAAAACATAAAACGGTTAAAAATAACGAAGCTATCAAACATAGATTGTTAATAACGTGGATAATTTTACAGAAAATAAATAATGAAACAAATTAAAGAAATGATACAATTAAGTTTTATAAAATTCTATTTACCAAACTCATACCCAAAATATTCAATATCAACTTTAAACTTTTCGGCAATAATATCTTTCGTTTTGGAGGAATAGTATTCCGCATAGTGTAATTTGTTATTTTTTCCATTATTGACATGTGGTAGTTCCTTGTCGATTCCCAGTTTCTTCATAATAATTTCATAATCATCTTCAAGACTTTCAAATTTCCCGATAAAATCAACAATAACTTTTCCATTCTCATCAGTAAACCAGTCAAGTTGATTTTTATGAACAGATGTATGAATGCTTGTGTCACTGCTATACTGTATCCAGCTAACAAATTCATCAAAAGTTATTCGATCTACCATTTTTATTCCTTCTTTTCTATAATAAAGTGATACGACCCTGTCCCATGGATTACGAACAAAACCAAATTTAAAATAGGAATTAAATTGCTTTTCAATAACATTTTCTCTGATCTTTGACGGAATAAATTTATTCAGTTTCTGAAATTTCCCTATAATCCCCGAGCCCTCAGGAAACGGCCAGTTATAGATCATATTCTTCCTAATCTCCACAATATCAAGGTGTGGCCTCTTTGAAAATCCTAAAACTTTCCTTAAACTTGTGCTGGCTGTTTTTGGGACTTCAATAAATATATATTTCTTTTTATGTGATATCATTTCTGAGAATATAATAACAGAAATTCTAAACTTAGTAATCATTATGTTACGAAAAAAAACAATATTTGTTCATTAATAAATCCTATTTTTGGTGCAAAAAAAATATATAAATGACAAATAGAAATATTTGGAAAATTCTCGGTCCCGGATTGCTTTATGCAGGAGCTGCCGTGGGTGTTTCTCATCTTGTTCAGTCAACAAGAGCAGGAGCTGAATATGGATTTGAATTGTTGTGGATTCTAATTCTTGCAAATTTTATAAAATACCCGTTTTTTGAATTTGGGCCAAGATATGCAAACGCAACGGGTAAAAGCCTGATTGACGGTTACAGGAGGACCGGCAAATGGGCTGTTATTCTTTTTGTTATCCTGACAATCAGTACAATGTTTACAATTCAGGCAGCAGTTACAATTGTTACGGCTGGCCTGATTGGAAATGTTTTCCATTTATCACTGTCACCTGTACAGATAAGCGGAATAATTTTGTTTATAACAATGCTTATTTTAATGATTGGAAGATATTCGGTACTCGACAAGTTAATAAAATGG
>Ga0256913_10000760_pt1 | contig 16721 bp, 17 predicted proteins | sample Axial_MatmetaG_FD_185970 | JGI IMG/M metagenome (GOLD analysis project Ga0256913, IMG submission 185970) | Deep-sea worm associated microbial mat communities from Axial Seamount, Juan de Fuca Ridge, Pacific Ocean - Axial_Mat | ecosystem: Environmental > Aquatic > Marine > Oceanic > Microbial...
GCCGCCATAGGCCAGCGCCTGGGCGAGCTTTCCGTAGGCGATTTTGCCGGAGGGGATGAATATCACCGCCGGAAGGCTCTTCGCCGCGGCGTACGCGGCCATACTCGCGCTCGTGTTTCCGGTGCTGGCGCACGCGACGGAGGTGGCTCCCCGCAGGGTGGCGGCGGTCATACCGCACGTCATTCCCCGGTCCTTGAAGCTGCCCGTCGGATTCTCTCCCTCGTGTTTGAGGAGCAGGTTTTTCAGCCCGGCGTATTCCCCCGCGAGTCCCGCGGGATAGAGGCGGGTGTTGCCCTCCTGCTTCGTGGCGATTTTGTCGTCCGGGGCGTCGAGTATCAATTCCCGGTAGCGCCATACGCCCGAGGACTCCACTCCCCGTTTAAGGCCCCAGCGCCCGTCCCATATCCTTCTCAACGCGTCGCCATCGACATTGTCGAGATCGCGTTCCACGTCGAGGGTTCCACCGCAATCGCAGAGATAGCGTTTGTCGTCGATATCGTAGTCGGCGCCGCAACGGACGCATTTGAGAAATGCCTCGATTTTGATAGCGCTTCCGGATGTCATCTAGGCGGGTTCCGTTTGTTTGAGGCTTGTATCCGGGTCACTCCTCGACGAGCTGCTCCGTCTTGTCCGAAGCGGTCTTTTTGGTAGCGGCCGCGTTCTTTAGGATGGAGACGACGTTCTCCTCGCCCGATTTCAACGCGTAGTCGAGAGGGGTGGATCCGTCGTCGTCCGCGATTTCCGCGTCCGCGCCGGCGTTCAGTAGGATTCTCACGCCATCGTCGTAACCCTGGGACGCTGCCCAGGAGATGATCGGAATGGAGCCATAATTGGAGTTTGGATCGAAGCCCTTGTCCAAAAGGGTTTTTAAGACATTGTTGTAGTGTCTGGTCATCGCCAGCGCCGCCACCACCGCGGCGTCGTCGCCCGGCTCGAAATCGGCGGATTCCACGATGGCAACGGCTATGGCGTGCTCATTGCGCCTCACGGCCCAATAAAGCGCGGTGTTTCCGTTGGCGTCCTCCAACGAGGTGTCGGCTCCGCCGTCAATCAGCGCCGCGGCGGCCTTGGCGTTTCCGTTGGCGGCGGCGGCCATGAGGGGCGTTGTTTCCGTCGTATCGGACTGGATGTCGGGGTCGGCCCCCTTCTCCAGAAGGAGTTGGACGATATCCGCGTGTCCCGCGGTCGCCGCGAGAATGAGCGGGTTCAAGCCGTCTTCAAGGAAATCGACATCCGCGCCTTTCGCGATAAGAGACTGAGCCGCCTCGATATTGCCTTTGGAAGCGGCGACGCAGAGCGGGGTTCCGCCGTATCCGACCATATCGGGGTCGAAACCGGCGTCCAGAAGTTGGTCTACGATACCGTTGCGCTCCTGGAACACGGCGACGCCGAGCGGGTTGGCTCCGCGCCAGCCGTCTTTGGGAATATCCGCCTCTATGAAAAGCGCGACCTTTTTGGAGTCGCCGTCGTTGACGGCCTGGATGAACGCGTTTCTACCGAACGGGGTTCCGGAGTTCCTGAGCTCCGCCCTGGCGAGCGTAACGGATTCGTCGGTGGCGCATCCCTGGAGCAATCCAACAGACAGCACGGCCGCCCCGGCGTTTCCCAGTGCGCCCGCCAATCCGAACACGCTTTGTTTTCCGATAAATCCCATAACGGTTTTACGTATGCCACCGATTGCGCCGGTTTCAAGCCGCGTAGCGCGTATCGGAGGAAAAACGTTCCGCCGGACGGGGCGGGTTCGGAGCTCCCGTCCCCCCCGCCTACTTTCCCTCCGCGTAGGCGGCGCGTAGTTTTTCCACCTCCCAGGCGGCGGGGTTTTTTATATAGCGCTTGTAGTCCTTCTCGTAGAGGGTGGCCAGAACGTCGGGATACTCCTTTGGCAGCGCCTGGTAGTCTTTCCATGCGGAATCGTATTCCTTCAGCCATTTCCGGACGGCGTCGGCGTCCTTCCTGTCGGCCGCGTCCCTGAGTTCGAGCACCGCGCGGTATATCCGGTAGAGGTGGAGTCCATAGAGGCTCGACGACACGGCGGCGCGGCGGGTCGTCTTATCTGGCCATTCGATCTCCTTCGCCAGCGCCACGATTTTCCGCCACATCTCCACCGATTCGTCCTTTTCCCTCAATATCTCCCGACGATGCTCCTTGGGAAGCCTCGGCCAGTTCATACCCTGGTCCCTGGTCCACCCCGGCCTCATGTAGCATTTGGAGGAGGCCAGCCCGCGGATCACCGCGTCGGCCGAAAGGAGGGCCAGCTCGCGGAATTTGGCGGCGTTCTTTTCGTCCAGGCCCAAACGCTCCGTGGCGTATTGATGGAATATCTCCTCCTCGCTCCGGCCGGGATGGTTCGCCCACCGCGCCACCACCCAAGCGTTCAGCTCGCACCACATCTCGCTTTTGATGTACGGGCCGCACCATCCGCCGCCTCGGCTCCACGTCCACACGCCCTGGAGCTTCCCGGTTCTCCACACGTCCCGGATGGAGCGCGGGACGTTGTCCGGCATGGTGGCGAGATGCTCCTCGAAGCCCTCTATCACGCCGCGCGCGATATAGTTTGGGTACGCGCCCTTGCCCTCGTATTCCCTGGCGCATTGGACCTCCACTATCTGCTTGTGGCGGCCCATGCCCAGGACTTTGCTGAACGGGTGCGTCCTATGGAAATCCCCCTCGCAATGCTTGACGGAGATATAGAGGTTCTCGTGGGGTTCGACCGCGTTCGAGACCTTCATATAGGCGTCGGCGTTTGTGTCGAAACTCATCCACGTTCTGAATATCAACGTCTTGCCGCGTTTCACGCAGACCTCCTCGCGCAACAGGCGCAGCAACGGGATGATCGTCCGCTCCGGGTCTTTCTTCGAGAGGATTTTCCCGCAAAAATAGGGGGCGTCGTGGAGGTATGTCTCCCCGATTCTGACGACGAGTCCGTCGTAATCCGGAAAGCGCGTGAAAACCTGGTCTATCAGAAGGCGGAGGAACTTTCGCGTCCGCGGGTCCCGCGGATCACCGAACGTTTTCCGCATTTCGTATTTGTCCACGAGGGTTTTGGGGAAGAGGATAAGATCGCTCATCGCGTAGATTTTCAATCCCGCCTTCTTGCAGGCCGCTATCTCGCCATCGATAAGTTTCGCTTTCGCGTCGACCCATTTCCTGTATTCCGACCCCTCCGGACATATCTCGGGATCCACACCGGCCCAATCCACCGCCAGCATAGGGGAGTCGAAAAGAAAATAGACCTTTCCGTTGTATCCCATCTTTTCCAAGGTTTCCGGATTATTGAATTTCGACTCGTAGCGTTTCCCGCCGGGGTTGTGGTGGACCATATCCAGAATCAAAGGTATAGGGTCCGGCGGCGTGGCGGCCGCTCCGTCCCCGGCCTTGGCGCGTTGGGGGCGCAAAAGGAGGACGGCGGCGGCCAAAACGACGGTGGTTATCACAATGGCTGGGTTCATTTTTCGGTTTTTCCTTTGTTGGCGTCCGCGCGTCTCAACGCCGCCGGGCCTCTCCCCCCGACGCGGTCGGCGCGGTGGAAAATCTAGCATTCCCGCCACCCTTTGCAAAAGCTTTCCATACGAGAACGGCTATGGATGGAATGGCTCCCGTCGGCGACGCCCCCTCCCTCTTTCCCCCCCGCGAGCTTGCGGAGTCGGCTAAAAGCGGTTAGTTTACGAACCTATGCCATATACCGGAAAAATACTGTTTCGGAAAATCGGGGGAACGCGTCAGCTTTCCATCGATTCTCCGGAGGATCTGAGCGCGATACTGGAGCTCGACGAGGCGCGCTGGATGTGCGTCAGCGCTCCGGTGGACAGCTTCATCTGCGACCGGAAATTCCTGGAATATCTCGACACCGACGGAAACGGCAGGATCAGGGCGGACGAGTTGCGACGCGGACTGTCGTGGCTGTTCTCCGTCCTCGACGACATATCGGTCCTGGCGGACGGCTCGCCGGAGATAAAGCTTTCCGCGATAGACGCGTCGAAATCCCCCGGCGACGCGGTCAAGGCGTCCGCCGAACGCGTGCTGTCGAACATAAAGGCGGAGGACGCCATGCGGATAACGTTGGAGCAAACGCGCTCCCGGCAGTCGATTCTGGCGTCCGGCGAACGCAACGGCGACGGCGTGATTCCCGTGGAGTCGCTGGACGATCCCGATCTTGCGGCCTTCGTGAACGACGTCATCGCCGCGTTGGGAGGCGACACCGACGCCAGCGGACAGCCCGGCGTCACCGCGGAGCGGGTCGAGCGTTTCACGACGGAGGTCGGGGCGTATTTGGAATGGCTTGACAAGGGCTCGCTGCCGAAAGCGGGCAAGCCCTCGGGAATAATGGCGTGGGGAGCGGACACCGTTCCCGCGTATTCCGCGCTGAAGGCGATGGAATCGAAAATCGACGAGTTTTTCCGTCAGTGCGATCTGGTGGCGGCGGATCCCGGTGTGGAAAAGCTCTTCCGCGCCGATGACGACGCGCTTTCCGCGCTTGACGTGAACGACCGCGCCTCGATCGACGCGTTTCTCGCGGACGCCCCCCTGGCCGCCCCGAACCGGGACGCGGCGCTGCCGTTGGACTCGGGAATCAATCCGTATTACCGCGAGGCGATGGACGATTTCAACGACAAGGTTTTGAAACGGTTTCTGAAAACCCGCGGAAGGGCTGAAAGACTCCTCAAGGATGAGTGGAGGCGCCTGAAATCCGAATTCGCGGAATTCGCGGAATGGAACGCGAAAAAACCGGAGACGAAGGTGGAGTCTCTCGGGGAGGAGCGGTTGCGGGAATTGGCGTCGAGCGACGCCCCCAAGCGCCTGAAGCCCATCTTCGAGAAGGATCTCGCGGTGGCCGCGGAAATCGCGAAGATCGCCGAGGTGGAGAAGTTGATCCTTTTCAAGGCGAACATTTTGGAGTTCTGCAGGAACTTCGTGTCGTTCTCGAGTCTTTTGGATCCCGCGTCGCTCTCGATGATACAGACGGGGCGCCTGGTGATGGACGGCAGGGTGTTCGAGCTGAATATGGGGATCTCGGACCACGCGGCGCACAAGAAAACCGCCGAGCTGAGCGATATCTGCGTGATGTATTTGAAGCTCGCCTCCAAACAGGACGGAAAGGAGCTGGACATGGAGGTCGCCACGGCGGTCACCTCGGGCGACGTGGCGAACCTCAGAATAGGGAAACGCGGGCTCTTCGTCACCCGCGATTCACGCGAGTGGGACGCGGTGGTGGTGGATTTCATCTCCCGTCCGGTGTCTATCGCGGAGGCGTTGAAATCCCCCTTCGTGAAACTCGGAGCGTTCATCAAGAAACGGACGGAGAAGATAACATCGTCAAGCTACGGAAAACTCGAATCGGGCGTCGACAAGGGGCTGGACACGGTCGGCTCCGCGGTTTCCGCGCCGCCCGGGAAGGCGAAGCCGGCGGCCTCCGGGACCCCCGCCTGGGCGGGTCCCCTGATGCTCCTCGGAGGAGGCATCGGCCTGGCGGGGCTCGGAAGCGCCTTCGCCTCGGTGATGAACGCGTTGAAGGACAACGAGGTGGTTTTCCGGATATTCCTGTTCGCCGCGGGAATCGCTCTTATGATAGCGACGCCGATAGTCGTCTCCGCGGTGATGAAACTGCGGAGAAGGAATATCGGAATGTTCCTGGAGGCCTCGGGATGGGCGATGAACGCCCCGATGCGGATGTCGCGGAAAATGGGGCTCCTTTTCACCAGGGAGCCGGAACTGCCTCCGAACGCCAGGATATGCGCTTTCGACCACACCAGGGAGCTGCTCAGGAAAGCCGGAATAAAAGCCGGGAACAGAAGACTGACGTGGCTCTCGGTTGTTTTCGCCGTGTTGGCCGCGGTCTACGCGGCCAGACTCCTGTCCTGGCTGTAGAACCGCCGCGCCGCGGTTCCGTCGGTCACGCCTTGTTGACTCGCTCCACGTAGGCTCCGGTCCTGGTGTCGATTTTCACCACGTCGCCCTGGTTGACGAAGATCGGGACGTCTATCTGGTATCCGTTGTCGATTTTCGCCGGCTTCGTGACGTTCGTGGCGGTGTCGCCCCGCGCTCCCGGTTCGGTCTCGACGATCTCCTTCTCGATGAAGGTGGGGAGGGTGATCTCTATGGGGCGCTCGTTGAAGAAGAGGATTTTGCACTCGGCGTCCTCGATAAGGAAATATACCTGGTCGCCAAGCGTCTTCTCGTCCAGGCGGTACTCCTCGTAGGTCTCGGCGTCGCTGAACACGTACTGCTGCCCGTCCTGGTAGGAGTAGAACACCTCGCGCTCCTCGAGGTTCGGCTTCCCTATCTTCTCGGCCACGCGGAACGTCTTGTCCATCGTGTTGCCGGTGATCATGTTCTTCAGCTTGCAGCGATAGAGCGCCTGCCCTTTGCCCGGTTTGCAGAACTCGAACTCGGTGACCGCCCAGGGCTCGCCGTCAAGCTCGATCTTCAATCCCTTCCTCAGGTCGGAAGCGTTATACATGTCGTTCTCCTTTTATTCCGCGCTGTCAGTCCGAGGCTCGGAAGATAGATTGGGTTGCCGTTTTGTCAAGAAAACAGGGAGCGCGGGAAGCGCGGAGATCGCCGCGTGGAACGCCGGGGACGTTGAATTATGCCGGGTCGGGCGTTAAGTTGGATTCCATCATGGAAGTTTTCAGATTGACACCAAGCCCGTTCAGAAGCGGAGGCGCGCCGCGCGTCCGCGTGGCGTCCGGCGGAAGCCCCTACGACAACGCGATGGAGGCGTTGTCGCGTTTCGACCTGTCTCCCGCGAAAGGGAAGCGGGTGCTTCTCAAGCCGAACGCCGGACGGATCGCCGCGGAAAACTCCGGGATTTGCGCGCAGCCCGCGGTGGTGGCCGCCGCGATAGACGCGTTCCGCGCCGCCGGGGCGGAAGTATCCGTCGGAGAGAGCCCGATATCGGGCGTATCCTCCATCGAGGCATTGGAGGCGACGGGCATCGCCGACGCCGCGCGGGAGCGCGGATGCCCTTTGATAGACATGGATCTGCGGAAGCCGATGCTCGTGGCTCTGCCCGACGGCGTGGCGATAAAATCGCTGAAGGTCTGTCCGGAGCTCGCGGAGTTCGATATAATCGTCTCGATTCCCGTGATGAAAACCCATATGCACACGGGCGTGACGCTGGCGGTCAAAAATATGAAGGGATGCCTCTGGAGAAGGAGCAAGGTCGTGTTGCACATGCTGCCTCGGGATCCCGACGCCGAGGAGAAACCGCTTGACGTCGCCATCGCCGATATGAGCGACGTCCTCAGACCGCATTTCTCGCTGATAGACGGCACCGTCGGCATGGAGGGACTCGGACCGAGCGCGGGCAAAGCGAAACCGATGGGCGTGGTGGTCGCGGGAGACGACGCGTACGCCGCGGACGCGGTGGCCTGCCACCTGATGGAGATAGACCCGGAAAGCGTCCCCCACTTGCGCCTGGGCGCGGAGCGCGGCATAGGAACGCTGGATCTGGAGAAAATAGACGTCGAGCCCGGCGACTGGCGAGCGTTGGCGAAACCGTTCGCCGCTCCGCCGAACGATTTGAAAATCGAGTTTCCCGATGTGAATATTCTGGACGTGAACTCATGCAGCGCGTGCCAATCGACTCTGACGCTTTTTCTGAAACGTTACGAAAAGGAGTTGAGGGAATATCTTCCGGGAGACGCGACGATCGCGATAGGCGCGGGACACGACGACCTCCCGCCGGGAACGATATGCGTGGGCAACTGCGTGCGCAAAGAGCTTCGAGAGAAGGGCGTGTTCATCCCGGGATGCCCCCCGGTGGGAAGCGAGATACTCAGCGCGGTCACCGGAACCCCGTCGGTGGACGTACGCGACGGCCGCGGAGAACTGCCGGACGACGACGGTTCGCGTTAGGAGATAGCGTTTATGGATCTTAGACTGTGGACATACTCGTTTTACGACGCGTGGAACGCTTTGTCGAACTTCCCGTTCCCGATGAAACTCGAGGAGCCGGAGGAGGACGAGTCCGCGGACGAACGCTTCCTCGCCTCCTTCCCCCTGGTCGGAGCGGCGTGGGGCCTCGGAGGCGCGGTGGTCGCGTGGCTCGTCTCCGCGCTTATGCCGCTATCCCTGGCCTCGGCGGCGCTGTCGGCCATACTGATAGTCGTGGCGTGGGAGTTCCTCTCCGCCGGAGGGAACGTCTCCGGGCTGGCGGGATATCTCAGCGGCGCGCTTGGCAGGCGCGGAATCCGCGCCGAGGGCTCCGGAGGCTCGCTGGATTTCGACGTGTCGGGGATGACGCTTTTCATCTCCCTCTACCTGCTTAAAATCGTATGCGTCGGAGCGGTGATCTATAACGGACGCTACTCCTGGCTGGTGGTGGCCTTGGCCCTGGGGGGACTGGTCCGTTCGCGCCTGGCCGCCGACGATTCGTCCGGAAGCGCCCTGATTCCGGTGGAGGAGCCGGAGGCGGTGGCGAAAAGCTCCTGGTTGATAGCCGCCGCGGTGACGCTGATAGCCGGATTCTGGTATCTTCCCGCCGCGTTGCTGGCCCTCCTGCTGGCTTGGGGGTTGATCGCGGTTCTCGCGAGAACCGCGCGCTCGGAGCCGGGGGAGACGCCCGACGCCACGGTCGACGCATTGGGCGCGGCCGCGGATATGGTGTTCCTCATAGCCGGCGCCGCGCTCCTAGCCGGAATCGCCAACCGATGATTCTTTCCGTTCCTGGATAATCCGCATTATGTCGCGGACATACACGCACTCGCACTGGGCCGGACAAGGCGAAAGGTCGCGCGGCCTCAGACAGGCTCCGGAACATTCATCCGTTCCCATGGCGCATTCGGTGAACACCGGTCCCCCGCGCAATTCCCAAAAATCCCCCACTCTGCAAGACATCGTGGTTCCGCAGGAATGGTTGAAAAGCAGAAAGCCCTCCTCCAAGTGGGCGAAATTGACTTGATATCCTATCAATTCAGCCTCGGGATCATCGATGAACGCGTCCAAATCATTCCACTCGAAACCGCATGTGGGACATTTTTTGAACATGTTTTTCTCCATAGAAAAACGCCACCGTCCTCCCCCTGGAAGACGATGGCGTCTTGTTCCGCGTTTCGGTTACGCGTCTATTCCATTTCCCAGTTCTCGATCTCGTCGAGAAGGGCTTTCACCTCGCGTTTGCCCATCTTGCGCAGTTGGATGAGCTTGGCCTTGGCGACCGCGCGGGGTTTGGCCTTGCCGGATTCCCAAAGATAGAGGGAGTTCTGGTTCACGCCGAGAAGATCGGCCATCTGGCGTTTGGAAAGACCGAATTTTTTCCTGATGTTGATGACGTATTTGGGGTTGACGCGCGCTTTTTCGATTTCCTCGTCGCTGACCGCGGAGGCGTCGATAAGCTCCTCGAAGCCCAAGTCCTTCTCGAGGCGGTCGAGTTTCGCGGCGACTTCCGCGAGCTGCTTCTTGAGGGCGCTGATGGTTTTTCTCTGGGACGATACTTTCTCGGCCAAAGGCGCGAACATAGCCTTGACCTCCTTGCGGGCCAACCTCATGATTTCCTCGTTCAGCACTTGCGTGTAATTCGGCATCTTTTTCTCCTTGTTTACTGTTGCGCCAAATCGAAACGTAAGTAATAGTATAATATCGAACTGAATGGAAGTCAACAGCTAAAACAACAATTTTAAAAACAAACTCCACAAATGGATTTTTTCGACACCCATTTCCATCTTTCCGAAAACGACGATTTTAATCGCTATTCGGATGAGGCGGCCGAAGCCGGAACGACGCGCCTGCTCGCCGCTGGCGTGGACTGGAAATCCTCTTTCCAGGCGGAGGCGTTCGCCAGGGGACATCGGGGCTTGCGATTCTTCGCCGCCGGCGTCCATCCACACGATGCGGAAAACGGAGGCGCTCCCGTTCCGGATTTCGAACGATTTATTGATTCGGACGGTTTCGCGGCGTTCGGGGAAGTAGGCTTGGACTACTATTACGGGCATTCCGAGAGGAAAGTTCAATTAAGGGTTTTCGAGGAGTTCGCCGGGTTGGCGGCGCGGACGGGCGCGCCGATTATCGTCCATTGCCGCTCGGATTCGGATGGGACTTCGGCGTTCGACGACACGTTCGACGTCCTCCGGGAGCTGGCCGCTGACGGTGGACGCTTCGTTTTGCATTGCTTCACCGGCGACCCGGAGCAAGTGGAGCGCTTCTCGGAACTGGGCGCGTTTTTTGGAGTGGCGGGAATCGTGACCTTCAAAAAAGCCGACAACATTCGGGAATCGATTCCGCGGATTCCGCATGGAAAACTGTTGCTGGAAACCGACGCGCCCTGGCTTGCTCCAATACCGTTCCGCGGAAAACACAACCATTCGAAGCACATCCCGCTGATCGCGGAGGCCGTGGCGGGCGTTTTGGGCCGGACCACCGCGGAAATCGCGGAGGAGACGACGGCGAACGCGCTGGATCTGTTCGCGGATTGGAAACGGAAGGAGAAATCATGAGGCTTGGCGGCGGATTCGAGATTCCCGACGCGGAACTGCGTTTCACCAGCGTCCTCTCGCCCGGGCCGGGGGGACAAAACGTGAACAAGGTGGCGACCACCGCCCTGCTCCGGTTCGACGTGAACGCCAACGAATCCCTCCCGCGGCGCGTCAAACGGGCCCTGGCGAGGGACCGCCACGCCGCGTCCGACGGTGTGCTGCTGATAAAGGCGTCGCGCTTCCGCTCGCTCGCTCGCAATAAAAAAGACGCCTTGGAGCGTTTGTCCGCCATGATCGCCAGGGCGGCGGAAACGCGGAGGCCGCGGATTCCCACCCGTCCCGGAAAAGGAGCCGTCGAAAGACGCTTGAAAGAGAAAAAACGCCGCTCTGAAATAAAAAGGAACAGGAGGTTCGAAGATGGGTGATTGCATTTTCTGCTCGATCGCGGCCGGGGATCTGCCCTGCGCCAAACTCTACGAGGACGATTTGGTCTTCGCGTTTCTGGATATCGCACCGATAAATCCGGGGCACGCGTTGGTAATCCCGAAGGGGCACGCCGGAGGAGCCGCCGCCATCCCCGAGGAGACCGCCGGAAGGATGTTCCACGTGGCGGCCAGACTGGGCGTGGCGATGAAACGCGCGTTGGAGATGGACGGCTTCAACCTCCACCTCGCCGACGGCAAATGCGCCGGACAGGTCGTGGGACACGCCCACCTGCACGTGGTTCCGAGAAGCTTCGACGACGGTTTCCACTGGAACTGGCGCAGGGAGGACGGAGGAATGGAGCTGGACGCGGTGGCCGCGAAAATATTGGAGAAATTCAAAGCCTGACGGCGGATTGCAACGAACGGGAGAGAAAAATGCTTTGCCCTGTATGCGACGTGGAAATGCTCGTCCTGGAACATGAAGACATAGAGATAGACTGTTGCTACGAGTGCGCCGGGATATGGCTCGACGAGGGGGAGTTGGAGCTGCTTTCCGGAAAAGACGGAAAGCCCTCGGCGGTCGCCGCCGCTCTGGCGAAAGACGCCGACGTGAAAGGCAAAGGGAAGAGACCCTGTCCCGTATGCTCGAAAAAAATGCTGCTGGCCGACATCAAACTGCCTTCCGGAAAGCTAGTCGAAATAGACAAATGCCCGAAAGGACACGGAATGTGGTTCGACAAAGGAGAGCTAGACGACATCGTGGCGGCCGCGGGAGGCGGGGGGGCGGTGGTCGATTTCCTGGCGTCCCTGTTCAACGCCGACGGGGACGGGAACTCGGAGGACAGCTGAATAACGGTCATCGGCGGGGAATACTCGGAATGGGGAAAGTGGCCGCCGCCGCGGTCAATCCTCCCTCATGAAAATCGGCATGTAAACGGAGTTTTTCACTTCGATATCGGAATCGTATATCAACGCGCGGAACGCGGAGTCCAATCCGTCCATGTCCACTTCCGACATGGGATCGACCGTTTTGGTGGAGGATGTCAGGTTGGCGGCGTCGAGAAACAGCACCGACGTGCTGGCCAAATCGGACGCGAAATCATGCTTGACATATGACTGGTTGAACCCACCCACCAAATCCACCTCGTCCGTCGCCAACTCGCCCCGAAAAAAATCCGGATCGTCGTTCGTCCCCAACACCGCCTCGTCGTCGTTCGTGTACATCCTGCCGTCATGCCCCGACGTCCAGGTGGCTATCGGCATCCCGGCGTCTCCAAACACCCCGTTTCCGGCGTAACTGTCCGCCTCGCCACGGCAATAGAGCAAAGTCCTGATGTTGGCGTCGCCGATGGCGAACGCGAAAATGATTCCCAGAAACACGGTCATGATGGCCACAAGCGACATGGTCATCTCGACGATGGCCTGACCCCTCTCGTTTTTCGAGTCTTTAGCGCGCATGTCTCCCGGTTCCCTGTTTCTCCGCCGTCCATTATCTCGCACTCTATACGAATAAAACGCTCCAATCAAGGGTTTTATTGTTTTTTCCACCGCGGACGCGCTATCCGCGGACGCATGGAGAACCGCGGAGACCGCGGAGTTGACAAAGCCGCGCCGCGCATTCTTTTAACAACCAAGGCACTGAAACGCCGCTCGGGGCGTACATTGTTTTCAGGGAGAGAGGAGGATAGGATGGACAGCAAGGAGGCGATGCGCGCGGCCTGCGCGGAACGCGGCATCAAAGAGGTGGCCGAAAGCCTGGGAGTCTCCTCCAGCGCGTTGTACAACCAGATCAACGACGACGCGCGCGGAGACATCCTGGAGAAATTCGTGGAGTTCGCCAACGCCTGCGGAAACGACGTGGCGATAGAATGGGCGTGCGCCGAGCTGAACGGATTCTTCGTGAAAAATCCGGAGGTCACGGTCCGGCGCGGGGAGTTCGACGGACACCGCGGCGTCCCAGACGCGTTGAAGGAGTTCGGCGACGTCATACGCGAGATAGGCTCCGCGCTGGAGGACGGCAAGGTCACGGCCGACGAGGCGGAGCGGATACGCGGGGAATGGGACCGCCTGAAAATACTCCTCGAGGCCTTCGTCCTCTCCTGCGAGATGGGTTTTCTCGACGGAAGCGGAAACTGAGCCACAATTTCGTTTGGAAAAGCGCTTTTACGTGTAACATTACCGGCTATGGATAAAGACAGGCCCAAATACAAGAAACTGGAACGCGTGGTTCCAAAACACAGGCGCTGGCCGGAACGCGAACTCGATTCGCCCCCGGTATGGTGCTCCGTGGACCTGCGCGACGGAAACCAGGCTCTCCCCATTCCGATGAGCCCGGAGAAAAAGTCCCGCTACTTCGACACCCTGTTGCGAATCGGGTTCAAGGAGATAGAGGTGGGATTTCCCTCCGCCTCGCAGGACGATTTCGATTTCACCCGCCTTCTCATAGAAGAGGGGAAAATCCCCGCCGGCGTCCGGATATCCGTCCTGACACAAGCCAGAAAGCACCTGGTCGAACGCACGGTGGAGGCGCTCGAAGGCGTGGAAAGGGCCATTCTGCATTGCTATGTGGCGACATCCGAACTGCACGGAAGAATCGTCTTCGGACGCGGACGCGGCGAGGTCCTGAAAATGGCGGTGGAGGGAACGCGGATGTCGCGGGAAGCTCTGGAGGCCGCCGGACTGAAAGACAAAATCGGATACGAGTTCTCACCCGAGGAGTTCACGGACACCGACATCGATTTCGCCGTCGAGGTCTGCCAGGCGGTCAAAGAGGCCTGGGGACCCTCCCGCAAAGAGGATTTCATACTGAACCTCCCCGCGACGGTGGAACGGAGGCCGCCCAACCAATACGCCGACATGGTGGAACGCTTTATCGAACAATATGGTAGCCTGGACGAGACGACCATAAGCGTCCATTCCCATAACGACCAGGGATGCGCGGTCGCCGCGACCGAGTTGTCGCTCCTGGCCGGAGCGGAACGGGTCGAGGGCACACTCTTCGGCCACGGGGAGCGCACCGGCAACGTCGATTTGATGACTTTCGCGCTGAACCTGATGTCCCGCGGCGTCGATCCGGAATTGGATTTCTCCAACCTCCCGGAGATCGCCCGCATGGTGGAGGACGCGTCGCTGATTCCGATACATCCGCGCCACCCATACGCCGGAGACCTGGTGTTCACCGCCTTCTCCGGATCGCATCAGGACGCCATCCGCAAGGGAATGGAACGCCTCGAACAGGCCCGGGAGCTGTTCGGTTGCGGATGGAAAGTCCCCTACCTGCATATCGACCCCGCCGACGTGGGGCGCGAATACGAGCGCCTGATAAGGATAAACAGCCAGTCCGGAAAAGGCGGGGCGACCTATATCCTGGAGAAGGAGTTCGGATTCACTCCCCCGCGGGGAATGCATCCCGAAATCGGGGCGTTGGCGCAACGCCTGGCCGACGACAGCGGAAACGAGATATCATCCAAAGAGTTGTTCGACGCGTTCGACAAGAAATTCTTCCATCCGCCCGCGAAACACTCTCTGAAGAAATTCGCGAGAACCGCGGTGGACGATCCCGACCGCGTCGGCGTGGAGATTCTTCTGGAAACCGATGGGAAAAAGGAGGCCCTGGCCGGCGAGGGCAACGGCCCGATTTCCGCCATGGTGCACGCCATCAAAAAAAGCGCCCTCGTCATCGATTTCACTTTGGACGACTTTTTCGAGCAGACTTTGGGGCATACCGCCGACGCCAAGGCGGTGGCGTTCGTATCCGTCAAACGCGCCTCCGACGGCAAAGTGTTCTACGGCGCCGGAACGCATGTCAACATCGACAAGGCGGCCGTGGCGGCCGTCATAGCGGCCCTCAACAGAGCCTCGGCCCCCGAGGCGTGACCTTTTGGTTCGGATGAAAAAAACCATAGTTATCGTTTTTTTGGCGATTCTCGCCCTCCATATAGCGGCCCTGCTTCTCTTCGTGGCGCTCCACGACAAGGACGCCGGAACGGACAAAAGCGGAGCGCCGGAGGAGGCGGCACCCCCTCCCGAGCCGACCCTGATCGCTCCCTCTCCGAAGAAGCGGACCAAAAAAATTCCGCGGAAACCGCGCGTGGGCATCCCGAAATTCTCCCTGGACAAGGCGGCGGGAGAAATCCCCGGACTCCCGTTCGAGGGGAAGGCCGGAATACTCGTGGACCTGGACACCGGAAAAGCCCTCTGGGCGAAAAACGCCGACAAGCCGGTCCCGATAGCGTCGATGACTAAAATGATGACCGCGCTTCTCGCGTTCGAGGACCTGCGGGACGGAAAAATCAAAATGGACACCAAGGTGAAAATATCGAAAAAAGCCGCGTCTATAGGGGGCAGCGACATCTGGCTCGATCCCAGGGAGACGGTATCCTTCCGCGACCTCCTGAAGGCGATGCTGATAAAAAGCGCGAACGACGCGGCGTACCAAATCGCGGAACGCCTGGGGGGAAAAGGAGGCGTCGAGGCCTTCGTGAAAAGAATGAACGCGAAAGCCGCGGCCCTGGGTTTGAAAAACACCCGCTTCCACAATCCCCACGGCTTGCCCGGTAAAACGGCGAAGGACGACAATATGTCAACCTGCCGCGAGCTGGCGACCCTCTCCGCTCTCCTCCTCCGCTTCCCGGAGGCGGTGAAAATCACCTCCACAAGAATGACATACATCCCGAGGACCGTGGGAAAATACAAGAAAACCCAGCTGGTCAGCACAAACGGACTCGTCCGAAGGGGCGTCCCGGGAGTGGACGGAATGAAAACGGGATACACCAGACGCTCCGGATCCTGCCTGACAGCCACCTGCCGCAGAAAAGGCAGACGCCTGATCGCCGTGGTCGCCGGATTCAAACACTCCTCCGACCGCGACGTGTTCGTCAAGAAACTCCTCGACTGGGGATACCGCGCGATCGGCGCTTCCAAACAATGAGGACGACGCTAACAGCCTCCGTCGCGGCCGCGGCGCTTCTCGCCGCCACGGGATGCTCCGACAAGCCGGTCGAAACCCCGGCGGGAACCATTCACCGCTACTACACCCCGAACGGAAGGGCGCGGATACCCGGTTTGAGAAACTCCTCCGGCATGACCTTCGACACCGACGCCGGAACCCTGTTCATCGTCCAGGACTCCCCCCCCCTCCTCCGAAAAATCTCGACCGACGGAAAACTCCTGGCATCCTGGAAAATAAACGATGTGGACGATATCGAGGGCGTCGCTTATTTGGGAAACGGACGCTTCGCCATCGCCGAGGAGTCGTCCGGAAAAATACGCTTCTTCCATCTGGAGCCCGGCAACCCGGCGGTGGTGTTCGACGCCAAGGCGATCCAGGTCGCGCCCCCCACACACGACAACACCGGCATCGAAGGAATATGCGCTTCGCCAGACGGAAAAAAACTCTACGTGGTCGAGGAGAAAACCCCGAAAAAACTGTATGAGATAGATCTGGACTCCGGAAAAATACGATCGCCCTGGTATCTCGAAACCCTCGACATCGGCGACGCCTCCGGAATCTCTCCGGCTCCCGTGGAGGGACACCTGTTGATATTGAGCCAGGAAAGCAGAAAAATAATCGAGTGCGATTCGAAAGGCGTCGTGCTCGCTTCCCTCTCCCTGGAGAAAAAACGCAACGGCCTCGGAAATAAACCGGTCGACAAGCCGGAAGGCGTCGCGCTGGATCCGAAAACAAAAAAAATCTACATCTGCGGAGAACCGGATATGTTCTATATCTTCGAACCCACTAACGCAAAATAACCACACGCTCGGCCCGTGATTCCGTCATTCCGTGAGAGGCATTTAACCCGTCCCCAAGATTTCACCGTATGCGAAAAGTGTATTTTTTGACTTTACGTTTTAAGCCATTATCCAAGTCTTTTATAGTCGATTT
>Ga0256913_10000761_pt1 | contig 16719 bp, 10 predicted proteins | sample Axial_MatmetaG_FD_185970 | JGI IMG/M metagenome (GOLD analysis project Ga0256913, IMG submission 185970) | Deep-sea worm associated microbial mat communities from Axial Seamount, Juan de Fuca Ridge, Pacific Ocean - Axial_Mat | ecosystem: Environmental > Aquatic > Marine > Oceanic > Microbial...
TGAACCAATTGTATCATTACCAGTATAAACACTAAATTTAGCTATACGTTGAGCAGTTGAACCATCGCCACCAAGTGAAACAGAATATGCAGCAGTATTACCAGTTATATTAGCATGTTTAGTTAATTCTCCATCCCAATCAACTACACCATCACTTTGAACTGTAATACCTGAACCTGTTTGAGCTGTAACGTCACTTAATCCGCTAACATAATTGTCTAATGCTTGTATTGCATCTTGAATAGAATCTCCACCAGATATTTCACCAGTTCCATTACCACTTGTACCAAATCCAGATGTTAAATCAAATGATGTTGCGTTTATTTCATTAGTTCCTTCACCAAGATCTAATTTAGTAATGTTTACTGCGTCATCAGCAAGTTGTGTAGTACCAATTCCACCATCTTTAACAATTAATTGATTACTTCCGTTTTGAGTTATTGTTGTGTCATCAACACCAATATTTAATCCATTAGAACCAATATTTATAACTGATGCAAATCCACCAGCAACAGCTGTTGCATCATCAACTTGTACTTTAAGTTGCGCATCTTTAGGATGTAATATTGCTCCTGACGTTGATGGCATATTAAATTCTAAACCACCGTTAGCAACTAAATCAACTTCTAATATATCACCTTCTTTTACTAAACCGGCACCAGCATTTACAATTGATGGACCAGCAAGAGGACTAAATTGTAATGCATCAACATCTACATTTATTCCACCATTTGTGCCAGAACCATTTTGAGGTCCAACTAATACCCATTGAGCATTACCACCATCGTCACCAAATGCAACATATGTAAAGTCTCCTAATTGAACTTCACCATCTGGAGATCCATCAAAATCATCTGCTCTTACTAATGCACCATTTCCATTATTTGCAGAGTCATCCCAAACGTATATACCGTTATCAACATGTCCAGTATTAAAATGTCCACCTTGCCATATTACAAGTATTCTTACGCCATTAACAATATCTGTTGCGTCAAGATCTTGTCCATCGACTTCATCAAGTGCTGCTGCAACAGATGATTTACTTGTAAAATCACCAATTGTATCATCAGTAATATATCTAACTGATGCTTTAGCTCTTAATCCTGCAGACACTGTATCAACATATTCTTTATTAACAGCATCAGTTGCTGCAACAGGCGATCCTACATTATTAATAATATAACCACCCATATCTACAACATCTGTTGCAGTTGCAAATGATGATATTGGAATATTTGCAGTATCTAATTCTGATGTTCCAACAGCATTTTCTGCAATTGCATCTGAATCAACTGCACCATCAGTAATTGAAACAACACCAACATTTGACATTGTAACATCACCACTTAAAGTATGTACAGCTGCAGTGTTTGAATTACCAATAATAATACCAGCATCTGTTTTAACATCTAATTGTGATGATTTATTAGAATTATTACCAATCCAAATTGATCCATATGCTAAATTATTATCTTGTGCGTCTATTTCATCTGCTATTTCTTGTGCATCAACTCCTAATACACCACCTTGATCTTGTAATTCTACAAAACTAGAACTTCCACTTGTTCCAGATGATAATATTGTTACTAATGAATTTAAATTAATACCTAAATCAGATCCGTCATCATCTAATGCTAAAAATGTATTAGATGTTGCATTACTTGATAAATTTGTAACTAAATCTAATTTATCAACACCAACATCTGTTCCATCATCTTTTAATTTTATTAATGTTCCAGATTTAGTACCAGATGTTAATACAGTAACTAAATCTGATTGTGCAACACCTAAATTATTATTATTATCTGTTGATAATCCTGCAAATGTTGTAGTTGTTGTAGCACCAGATAAATCAGATGTTAAATCTTCATGTGCAACACCTAATTCTGTATTTGAATTTACAGTTCCTGTTGCTAAGAATACAGTAGCTGTATTTGTACTTGTAGCTAATTTATTTGTACCAGATAATAATTCCGTTTTATCTAATGCAATGTTTTTGGACGAATCTATACTTAAATTTATAACTTTAGTTGTTTGACTACTTTGACCAACTTTAGCTTCTACAGTATTATCTGTAGTATTAATTTGTATACCATCTCCAGTATTAACATCTAAATTTCTAGGTGTTGTAGTATTATCTTTTAAACCAGCACCTGCTGTTCTAGTAGAACCACTAACAGTACTATCAACATATCCTTTATCAGGTATCCATCTAGCATTTGAAGCATTTGCAGCTGAATAACTTTCTGCGTATTGCATTCCTTTACCAGTTGTAGTTCCACCATTTGATTTAATTGTATATGAATCACTAAAAATATTTAAACTACCGTTTGAATCAGTAGTTATATAAGAAGTTACAGTAGAACCTCCAGATTTCATTGTAAATGAATTACCATCATATGAAATTAATGATTCAGGAGCAGCACCGCCTGCAGTTCCATAACTAATTGAAAATGTATTATTATTTAATAAAATATCTGCAGTTTTATTTAATTCTCCACCTAAATCAATAGTATCTGGACCAGTTGTACTTACAGTTTTACTTAAACCGCTTCCTGCTTCAACTGTTGCATTATTTGTTACATAATCTGTAACAAATTTCTTATCAACTAATGATAAATCAGAAAAATGATCTCTATAATTATCAGCATATTGAATACCTTTTTGTTCATTTCCAGTTCTATTATCAGTTATAGTAAATTCGTTATTAGATATTTCAATTTCTCCAACATTTTGTGAATATAATTTAACACCAGTAGAATTAATATCAATATAAGATTCTTTAATTGATCCTACAGTTGTATCATTTCGTTTTAATGTTATATTATCAGTATTAACTGTTAATTTAGATTCTACATTAGATAATTGAGAATCAATTTCAAATTGAACATCTTTAGTTGAAGTTCTATCAGTAAAGGTCATTGTTGTAATACCAGTTTCACCAACTGATGAAGGATTTGTTCTCTTTATTTCAGTTGATGCATAATCTAATTTACCACCCCAACTAATTTTACCATTTGTATTTGTTAAACCATTTTCAACTTCAATATTTATTAAATTACTATTTAATTCATCAATTGCATCTTGAACATTAGTAGAATTTAATTCGTTTCCAGATGTACCTGAATTATCATATGAAATATCACCGGCAGTTAATGAACCAATTGTATCATTAATTGTAGTTATTTCTCTATCTAAATGTGCTTTATGTATTAATGATAAATCTGTTAATGCCATATAATCGCCAGCATATTTAATACCATCAGCACCACTTGTAGATGATGCAGAATCAGTAAATATTGTATCTGTAGAATTAATAGTTAAATAATCTCCAGCGTTTACTTTAAGTTCAACTTGTGATTTACCTTCTGTTATAACAGATCCATTTGTTTGATTAATTGATATAGAAGATTCATTTGTGCCATCAGTTGTTTTAATTACTAAATCAGATGTAGCACTAAATGTTGCGTTAGATACATTACTAATACTGAAATTAGGTTTGGTTGAATCACCAGTTAAAGCAGTTTCAGATGTTAATGTTCCACCTAAATCAACAGTATCAGCACCACTTGTAGATGGAGTTTTAGTTAAACCATTACCTGCAATAATAGTAGCGTTAGTATCAACGTATTTTTCCATAAAATCTTTAGTAATTAATGAATAATTACTAAAATTCTCAGAATAATCTGTTGTATATTCAATGCCTTTAAATCCAACAGAAGTTCCTGTAACTTTTATACTATCCCATTCAACATCTATTGTAGATGCGCCTGCACCTGATTGAACATTTTCACCCTTTATTTCAATACCACTTCCACCTGATGTTACTTTAAGTTCGTTTTGTCCACCAGTTAAAAGAATTTCATCATTAGAATTAACTTTTAATGATGTAGTATATACACCATTTATTTCTGTTTTACCATTAACAATAAAATCATAATCTGTAACATTAATAGATTCAGTTCGTGTTAAATTACCGCCTAAATGAATTGTATCTATTCCACTTGTACTAGCTTCTTTTGTTAAACCACTACCTGCATCGACTGTTGCATTATCCATAACGTATTGTTCCATATATCCTTTAGTAATTAAGGAATAAGCGGTAAATCCGTCAGAATAATCTGCTGCGTATTCTAAACCAGCACGAGCATTTCCAGTCCTGTTATCTGTAATTGTAGCCTTTGCGCCAAATCCAATATCAAAAGTATTTGATGCTGTTAATGTTAAATTGCCAGTCGTAGTTCCGTCAATTTTCACTTTATCACTATTAGCGTTAGTATCTTTTATTCCAAATGATATATTACCTTGTTCTATTGTTAAATATTTATTCGTATTTGCTGAAGAATCAGATCTAAATAATTCAATAGTATTTGTATCTCTGTGAATAAACATATTACTAACGATTTCATTTGCTGCATCAATGGTATTTTTAGTTCCAAGACCAACAACACCTTGTGCACTAGGATCAACATTTGTTGAATCAGATGCTGTTATTCCAACATATGCAGTATTATCTGGAATATGTTCATCTACAAATAATATATCATTATCAGTTGTTTGTATTAAAACATCATCATATGCATTATAATTATGTAGTGCAATTTCTAAACCATTTGCTGTAGTTCTTAAACCAGATGTTGTTGAAGGTTCTAAATCTATTGTTAATTTACCTTCATCTTGTGTAGATGTAAATGCTAGTCCAGAATTAGAAGCTAAATCAACTTTAACTTTATTACCATTTACATCAATACCTTGTCCTCCACTAACAAATCCAGCTCTATTAAATAATACCCATTTTTGATTAGATGTTCCAACTGCAGAAATTGGATTAGTTTGTACCCAACCTGTATCAGCATATGTATTACCTTGTTTAACAAATACATAACTTCCATCAGTTATTTCTTGACCTTCATTTGCATCTTGAGCTCTAACCCACGAACCACTTTTAGCTAAGTATATACCATTTTCTTTTTCGTCTGTTTGTCCAGCTAATAAAATTCGCATATCTGCAACAATCGTTATACCATCTATAGGTGTTAAACCACCTGTAGCAATATCAAAATTGTTAACGTTTACAACTTCAACTGGATCTTTAATATTTAATCCGCTTGCGACACTATCAACATATTGTTTAGTTACTAATGTACGTGCTGCAAAATTACTTTCATAATCACCTCCGTATTTAATACCGTTTCCAGCAGAATCTGTAAATGTATGAACACCATTCATTTCAAATGTTGCAGTAGAACTAGATATTGATACAGTTCCATGTGCATCAAGTGTTATATTACCAGAAGTTGATTCTAACCCAACACCATTTTCACCTCTTAACATTGCTTCTTTTAGTGTTGAATCTAAAACTAATCTAGTTTTTATATCATTGGCAGATAATGTTATAGCACTAGCTCCTGTAACACTAAATTGATGATCATTTCCAACAATATTTGCATTTTTGGATAACGAACCACCTAAATCAACTGCTTTAGCATTAGAGTCATATTCTGTACCTGAACCGTTATTTAATGTAACATCACCTATCGCAGTATCAACATAGTTTTTATCTACTAACCATCTTGGATTATTAGTATTAAGATTCTCATAATTATCATCATAACTTAAACCTCCAGCAGCAGATGTTACAACCATTCCAGAAGATGAAAATTTAATTGATTCAACATCTCCGTCAAAATTTCCATTTAATTCAAGAGATGCGTCACTAGTAGTAGTTGATACATTAACTGACATTGTATTAGTAGAATCAGTTGAATATAATTCAGCGTGTATATCTGAATTTGATTTAACACCAGCTTGAGACGTATTAGTAGAATTAGATTTAAATAAATTAAATGTTGTAGATGTTAAATCTAATTTTGTATAATCAGTTGATCCAACTTGTAAAATACTTGAATTATTCGATGTAACTGAATAATCTTTTATTCCACTAATTTTAAAATCATATGCGTTATTGTCTGTTCCTACTAAATTTACATCTTTTGTTATATCACCATTTAATTCTACAATACCAACACCATTTGTACCAGCTGTAATATCAATACCAGAACCACCAATTAAGTTTGCAGTGACATCACTAGTTAAACTAGACCATGAAGTTGGATCAGATGCTTCAACATCATCTCTATATCGTATCCATTTTTTAAGTGAAATTGTATTAATAGCAATACATCGATATGTCATAAATTTCGCTTCCGTCGATTGCCACGGATTATCTTCGTCGCTAAACATTACAACTGTAGATTTAATTGGAAAGTTATCTGAAAATAATTGTTGAATATCTTCTACAGTAGCTTGTATCGTAACAAAATCATTTGTTATAGGTGTGTTATTAGGATCTGCCATTTTTAATTATATTATTATTTTTTTCTTTATTTATTTATATTTAATTTTATACTAATTCTTCAACAGATATTGTATCTGAAACAGTACCGTTTTCATTTTTAACATAAATATATCGTTGTCCATCATCAGTATAAATTTCTGGGTATGTTCCAGCAGTCATTGAATATAAAACAACTCTTAATTTTCCAGTTGTTCCACCAGTATTTTGACTAGAATCAGTTACTGTTAATGCAGTGCCATTAATTGGTGGAGTAACTTGATCATATTTACTTCCATCTTGTAAATCTATTTCATATGAACTTGCATCAACTGTTATACCATTATGTGTTCCAGCTGGAACAATATTTGAATCAGTAACTTTATATTCAATTAAATTAAATCCTTTAATTTGTACACTTTTGTCATTTGTCGTCATTTCTGACGATTCTAATTCTTCACCAGCTTCTCCTACTACATACATATCATATGTATATGTTGTTCTTGGAACTGTAAACGTATCACCATTAATACTTAAACTTCTACTTGAAGCAACATTAGTTTGTAATACGTTTGGAACAACATTTGCATTTGAACTATTTTCTGTTTTTAATGCAAGTGTAGTTTGATTAAATGTGTATGTTCTATTAAAATCTGCTCTTGCAATTCTAATTCCAGTTGAATTAAATGTTACATCATTTTGTTGATATCTAACAGATACATTTTTAGTAACTGATGATTTATTTCTTGGTTTAGTTGCAGTTATTACAAATGCATTAGATATTGTAGATGCTCCAGTATCTGGAATATCAGTAATATTAAATGAATCTGCTACATTTGATGATCCACTGTATGAATGTTGAGATGTATTATCAGCATTCCAATTTGTTGCAGGTGCAACTTGATAAACTGCTCCAGTTCCAACATCAACACTATTTAGTTCAATTGTAAAGTTAACAGCACTTAATCTAGAATTAGTTATATCATAATCTCTAATAGCGCGTTGTGTTAAATTACCATATCTTGATGTATTTGGTATTAATGGATATGTAAATGTTCCACCATCAATTGTTAATAATACATTATCAACTTTAATATATGCATTATTATCTGTATTTAATGTACTGTGTGCAATCCAATCTGATTCAACATTTTCAGCATTTACAACTTTAGTGCTAAATGTTCCTGTATCTGTTGTTCCAGATGCATGTGTAGTTGGTATTCCCGTTACTGTTACAGTAAAATCTGAATTTGTTCCATAATCTCCAGATGTTGGACGAGTAAATCCAGTTTCTGTGTGTGTTCCATATACAGCAGTATTACCTGTTAATATTATTTGAGTTGGAAAGTTTTCATCTGCAAGTGTACTACCAGTTAAACTTGTATCAGTTAAATCAAAATGATATGTAACTGAATATGTTTGTCCACTTCTAACGTGTGTTTGATTAGTTCCAGGATTTTCAATAGTAAAATCAGTTACTTTAAACGGACTTAAAACTTTAGCAGCTCTATTAATTGGAATTACGACTGATTTTCCACCATTACCAGATACAATAATTTGTGTAACTTCTGTTCCACCTGGTTTTGAAGAAAATTGACCTGTTCCCCTAAAACGTCTATCATTTGCGTATGTTCCTATAAAATCCATACTAGATTTTGGAATTGTAACTAATACAGGTAAGCCTGTTGTAGAACTATCAACATTAGTAGCATCTAATATTTGATAATCAGTTACGTATTCTTTTCCACCGTCTGTTTCTATTGTAACTTGAACATTTGGACTAACTGTGTCTTCACGACTGTCAACTTTTATTGACGTAACGACTTTTGCGTTTGAATCCATCGCTAATATATCTGGATCATATGTTGGTTCTGCTAACGCACCACCCAATCCAGTAGAATCATGTATAAATAATGCTGCACCTCCATCAACTTGTTCAGGAATTACTAATTCTACTAATTCCCAGTACCACGCTGATCCATTCCATTTTGCTTCATAGTGACCTCCATCACTTTTATTTGTGTATTGAAGACCTTTAAAGACCATTTCATTACCGGTTTCATTTGCTGGTGCATATTGAGTTAGCCATGCATCAGCAGTAGTTTCATCTGCAAATGTTCTAATTGCAATATCAGTTATTTGTTTAGTTTTCATTCGTAAAGACTTATTATATTTTTTTTATATATTATTTTTATATATTCATTTTAATCATTAATAAATTATTTTTATTAAAAAAAACTTTATAATATTAATACGAGTGTTTAATGAGATAGATATATAAATTATATGGTAATTTATCTTAAACATGTTCACATAAAATCATAAAATAAAAAAATACAAAATAACATATGGATTTATTTAAAACTATTAAAACAACGTATTCAATACACAAGGAAGAAATGTCAGTTAAAGAATATTTAGAATTATGTAAAAATGATTCTTCATATTATATTGATGCAGCAGAACGATTATTAAAAGCAATTGGAGAACCTGAAATTATTAATACAAAAGAAGATCCAAAATTAAGTAGAATATTTTTTAATAAAAAAATAAAAATATATCCAGCGTTTAAGGAATTCTATGGAATGGAAAATACAATTGAACAAATTGTATCATTTTTTAAACATGCAGCGCAAGGATTAGAAGAAAAGAAACAAATTCTTTATTTAATGGGACCTGTTGGCGGTGGAAAAAGTTCATTAGCAGAACGACTAAAATATTTAATGCAAAAAGAACCAATTTACATATTAAAAGCAAACGATCAAATTAGTCCAGTATATGAATCACCACTTGGTTTATTTGCAACATATAAAAAAGAATTAGAAGAAGAATATAATATACCAGAAAGATATATTCCAGCTTGCGCAAGTCCTTGGGCAATTAAAAGATTAAAAGAATTTGAAGGTGATATTAATAAATTTACTGTTGTTAAAATGTATCCTTCAATTCAAGAACAACGATCAATTACAAAAACTGAACCTGGCGATGAAAATAATCAAGATATTTCAACATTAGTTGGTAAAGTTGATATTCGTAAATTAGCTGAATATGAACAAAATGATCCAGATGCATATTCATATACGGGTGGCTTATGTTTAGCAAATCAAGGAATGTTAGAATTTGTTGAAATGTTTAAAGCCCCAATTAAAGTTTTAAATCCACTTTTAACAGCAACCCAAGAAAATAATTTTAAAGGAACTGAACCAATTGGCGCAATACCATTTAGTGGTATTATTTTAGCTCATTCAAATGAATCTGAATGGGAGAAATTCGCAAACGATAAAAAGAACGAAGCTTTTTTAGATCGTATTTATAAAGTACAAGTTCCTTATGTATTACGTGTAGATGAAGAAATAAAAATATATGAAAAATTAATACGTAATAGTTCATTAAGAAATGCTGTATGTGCACCTAAAACATTAGAACTATTAGCACAATTTTCAGTAATGAGTCGTTTATATGAACCAGAAAACTCAACTTTATTTTCTAAGATGAGAGTTTACAATGGTGAAACATTAAAGGAAACAGATCCAAATGCTAAATCATTACAAGAATATAAGGATGAAGCTGGTATTTATGAAGGAATGACTGGAATTTCTACACGATTTGCATTTAAAGTGTTATCAAAAGTATTTAATTATGATAGTGATGAAATTGCTGCAAATCCAGTTCATTTATTATACGTATTAGAACAAGAAATTATTAAACTTGGTTTAGATCATGATACTGAATCTAAATATTTAAATATTATTAAGTCTATATTAACTACTAAATATGCTGAATTTATTGCTGATGAAATTCAAAAAGCATATATTGAATCGTATAATACATATGGACAAAATATTTTTGAAAAATATGTATTATATGCAGATTATTGGATGCAGGATAATGATTATCGTGATAATGATACAGGTGAAATTTTTGACAGAGCAACATTAAATGCAGAATTAGAAAAAATTGAAAAACCTGCTGGAATAGCAAATCCAAAAGATTTTAGATCTGAAGTAGTTAATTTTGTTTTAAGATATAAAGCAAATAATGCAGGTAAATCTCCATCTTGGGATAGTTATCACAAAATCAAAAATGTAATTGAAAAGAAAATATTTGCTAACACCGAAGATTTATTACCAATTATTACGTTTGGTGCTAAAGCAAATAAAAAAGATGAAAAGAAACATAATGACTTTGTTGAAAGAATGCAGGGTCGTGGATATACTAAAAAACAAATACGTATTTTAGTAGATTGGTTTATGAGAATAAGGAAAACAATGTCATAATATATGAGTATTATAATAGATAGACGTAAAAATAATAAAGGTAAATCTTATAATAATCGTCAAAAATTTTTAAAACGTGTAGAGCATAAAATTAAAAAAGCTTTACCTGATATAATACAGTCTGAATCAATAAAAGATAATATAAATGGTGGTAAAGTTAAAATACCAATTAAAGGTATATCTGAACCGTCATTTAGACACGATAAAAATTCTGGCAATAAAAAATTTATTAGTCCTGGAAATGACAAATATCAAAAAGGTGATAAAATTAAAAAACCAGAAGGTGGTGCTGGAACAGGTCGCGGCAAAGGTTCAAAGGATGCTCCAATTGGTGAAGATCAATTTGAAATTATAATATCAAGAAAAGAATTTTTAAAATATTTTTTTGATGATTTAGAATTACCTAATTTAGTTAAAAAACATTTAGAATCTACAGAAGAATTTGAATATAAACGAGCTGGATTTGTTAAATATAGCATTCCTCCTAAATTAAGTGTTAAAAAAAGTTTTGAACAAGCATTAGCTCGAAAATTAGCTATTAGTGGAGCACTAAAAATAAAAATTGATAAATTAAAAGAACAAATAAAAAATTGTACTGATCTAGATAAATTAAAAGAATTAGAAGAAGAACTAAAAAAAGCTGAAAAATATTATAATTCTATTAATTTCATGGAAAACGTTGATTTACGATATAGAAATTATGAAAAAAATCCAATACCTATTACATCTGCTGTAATGTTTTGTGTAATGGACGTTTCATATTCTATGGGTGAACATGAAAAAGATATATCTAAACGTTTTTTCACATTATTATATTTATTTTTAATGAAAAATTATAAAAACGTTGAAATAGTATTTATTAGACACCACACTGAAGCAAGTGAAGTAACTGAAAAAGAATTTTTTGAATCACGAGAATCTGGTGGAACTATTGTTGCGCCAGCATTAAAACTTGCAAGTAAAATAATAGATGAACGATATTCAACAGGATGGAATGTTTATTTAAGTCAAGCATCGGATGGAGATGTATGGTCAAAAGAAGATGCATATGAGTGTAGATCTATAGTACAAAAGGATTTATTAGATAAATTACAATATATGGCATATATTGAAATTAATAAGTATAATAAACGTTCAGATTTATGGGTTGAATATAATATTATTAAAGATGAACGTTTTAGTATTAAAAAAATTAATGAAGTAACAGAAATTTGGCCAGTATTTAAAAAATTATTTGAAAAAAGAGAAAAATGATAAAATCTCCTAAATTTTATAGAAATTTATTTTCTAAACCAGATTGGAATTTTGAAACAATTCAATACGCAGATGAATTATGTTCACATATTGCAAAAAAGTATTTTAATTTAGATACTTACGAAAATCAAATTGAAATTATAACATCTGAACAAATGTTAGATGCATATGCATTAATAGGTCTTCCAACTTCATATCCACATTGGAAATTTGGAAAACATTTTATGCAAAACTATTCATCATATCATAAAGGTAAAATGGGATTAGCGTATGAAATGGTTATTAATTCTAATCCATGTATTTCATATAATATGGAAAACAATAGTGCTGTTATGATGGTATTAGTTATTGCACATGCCGCATATGGTCATAATTCATTCTTTAAAAATAATTATATGTTTAAGGATTGGACAGATGCAGATTCAATAATAGATTATATGTCATTTGCTAGAAATTTTGTTTTAAAATGTGAAGAAGAATTTGGTGAAGAAGAAGTTGAAGAAGTACTTGATGCATGTCACGCTTTAATGGATAATGCAGTAGATATGTATAAAAAACCAAAACCACATTCGCAAGAAAAAGAAAAGGAAAGATTAAAACAATTTGTAGAAAATAAACGTAAAGAATTCAACGAATTATGGAAAACTATTCCTGATTATGAGCTCAAATTTAAAAAACGTGAAACTACTAAATTTCCAGCTGAGCCAGAAGAAAATATACTATATTTTATTGAAAAAAATGCTCCAAAATTACCACAATGGAAACGTGAATTAATTAGAATAGTAAGAAAAACTGCACAATATTTTTATCCTCAAGGTCAAACTAAAGTTATGAATGAAGGTTGGGCAACATTTATGCACTATAATATAATACAAAAATTAAATGAATTAGGTTATGTTAATGATGGATTTATGTTAGAATTTTATCATAAACATAGTAATGTTATGTATCAACCTCCATATAATAGTGATTATTATTCAGGTTTAAATCCATATACATTAGGTTATAATATGTTCACTGATTTAAAACGAATTTGTGAAAACCCAACTAATGAAGACAAAAAATGGTTTAAGGATATAGTAGGTACAAATTGGTTAGATACATTACATTATATAATGAACAATTTTAGAGATGATAGTTTTGTATTACAATGGTTAAGCCCAAAAGTTATACGTGATATGAAGTTATTTGCTGTAACAGATAAAGAAAAATTAAAATATTATAAAATTGACGCAATACATGATGAATATGGTTATCAATCAATTAGAGAAATATTATCTAATCAATATTCTAGACATTTAAGAGTGCCTAGAATTCAAATAACTAAAGTTGATAGGTATAAAGATAGAACAATGAGACTAATCCATAATATTTATAATGGAAAACGTTTAGATCCAACAACAGTATATGAAACACTATATCATATTAAAAAAATATGGGAATTTCCAGTAACTTTAGTATCAGTTAATGAATCTGGAAAAAGAATAAATACATTTAATGTAGGGTAATATGACCAGGTTTTAAATCATCTGGACGAGTTGCTTGTGCTGTTTCTTGTAATATACCATTTCTATAATATTTTACAAATACATATTTATCATTTATTGATGAAACTATACCATGTTCCTTTGGACCATTAAAATCAAAATACGTAACTTTCATTCCTAATTTAAATGCTTTTATTGTAAATTCCATAATTAATATTTTTAAACAAATTTAATAATTATTCTATAAAAATAAAAATTAAATATTTAAATATGTTAGTAAACGGTAATAAATTAAAACAAACAATTAAAATAAAATCTATGGAATTGGATACAATTTCATCTATGTTTGAAGATTCATTATATAAATTTGAAGATGAAACTAAAGAAACACCACAAGAAATATCAAATAAAATTGAAAAACTAGAATATCAAATATCTATGCTACAAGCAGCACAAAAATACTATAATACTAATATAATTATTGAAATTGACGGAACACACCAACCATTACAAGCTGTTATTAATTATGTTGGAGGATTGTCAAGATTATCTAAAAAATGGAGAGATGCTGCAAAAACAGAAAAAAGACGAAGTTTATATGGTTTGTCTGATAAATTAAAAAGAAATAAAGACGAAGAAGTTGCAAAAGCTACAATATCCAAACAAGACGCTTTAACAACATTTAAACATATTGAAAAGCACGTCTTAAAATTAAGAAGTATTATATCAGAATCAAACAATAAAATGGTGGAGATTAGTTTTATAGACGAAAGTTTATTTGACTAATTGATCAGCCAAGTGAGATAATAGATACAATTTATGAGCAACTAATGTTGGGATTAGTTTATAGCATTAAGGTGTTCTATAGCCGCAACTTTATACTCAATATAACTAAATGTACTAAGTTATAAAAAATACGCGCATTACAACACTTATACTAGATACTTAATACTTTTTATCTCACTAAATTATAAAAGGGACTAATTTTTAATTAGTCCCTTTGTTATCTATATAAATTATTTTACCATAAATCTTCTTCTTCAGGTGCTGGGCCTTCACCATTATAGTGTGGAGTTTCATCATAATCAACATCTCTTAAATAAGGATTTTCTGGTTGCCCACTAACATCAATTGTAGATGAATCAAATGCTTCCTTAGCTCTCATGTAAAATTCATCGAATGTTGGTAAATCATTATAATCATCAACATTAAAAACTGGAATAGCTGATGTATTATTTCTATATGACACTAGTGTTGCATCATTTTCGTTTTCAAATGTAATTATACCATCTTCTTTTAAATCAAACAGCGCACTACTACTTATTATACATGGTCCACTACCATCACATGATGTTATATAATCAATTGTATATTGTGTTTCACCTTCTGTATTTGACTTTAATATATCATATAATGTTTCCCAATCTATCATATCAAATTGCGAAGGAGCATAAAAGTCTTCACCTTCATTCATTTTATAATCTAAATATCTTTTTAAATGTCTCATTTTTTATTGTTTTATTTTATATATTTATTATTTATTATTTATTTTAATAATTCATTCGTATTAATAATAATTTCATTATCATCAGCTAATCCATGTGCGTCAATTATTAATATACCAGGCATTAAAGTATATTCAATCATTTTTCCACTGTATGGACTATTATCTTTAATTGTTGTCATTGAAATCCATTTGTTTGGTTTTAAAATGTGGTCATCTGAATATCTATATACTTCAATTTCATTTTCTAACGGAACTTGACAAGACGTCATTATTTCATTAAATAATTGTAATGTTAATAATGGATAATTGTTCACATACATTCCTTCAGCAACCCACTCTTCAAATTCTTCAATAGCTTCTTCATCTTCTTTAGTTGTAATATCATGAAAATATTGTATGTGTGGTATTAATTTTAATTTATTTGTATTTCCTGTTGTTGGTAAAGTTTCCCAATCTAAATACAATAATCTACCCCATTGTGTAATTATAAATTCTTGTATTATATCATATTTCATATTATGCTATTATATTTTTACAATTTGGCATTTTTATTTCTTTATTATTCCAAATAATTTTAGTAATATTGAGCGGTGTATTTTTAAATAACCGAATTTCTTTTTCTTCATTATAAAAATGATGTTCTAAATTTAATCTAAATGTTTCTATCCAATCAATATATTCTTCTTTAATTTTTATTTCAAATATTATTTCATTTCGTTTATCATCATTATTATAACCCCAGTGCGGTTCTGCTGCGTTAATATCATATGTCCAATAATGTCCAATTCTTTTTATTTCACAACGCATTAATTTGTTTAAATAATCATCATCAACTTTCATGGATCTATATAATGTAATATAACCATTTTGATCTATTAAATTCATAAAAACATCATAATATAAATCTTCAAATTTAACTTCTAATTCATATTTTAACCAATCTTGAAAATCTTGTGTTTCTATAATATCACTTAAATCATCATCAATATCTACATATTCACCTAATTCTTCATTTGCATAATCAACTGCATACGCATTTAAATAAGATTTTTTTGATTGTAATTCTAAATACATTTTATTAACTATTTCAGAAAAATTAATAGTATTTAAGTGTTTTTCTAAAATAAATCTAGTAAATTTAAAAATGTTATTCATATTATAATATATATTAAAAACATTATAATAATTATGACATCAGATTATAAAAACTTTTACATTAAAGAAGGACGACATTATCCTAAAGGATTTCATTTTACATTAACAACTAGTAATATTGTTACATGTTCTGCATTTTTCGATGAAAATTGTTTACATCAAATAGAAGGAGAAAATGCATCAGACACAAATAAATTATTTGGATTTTCAAGCGCATTACATCATCATATTCAATCTGCAAGAATTGCATGGAGATGTATGGATGGAGAAAATATTGAATTGTTAACGTATTGTTATGTTGATAGAGAAATTCAATTTGATTATATGTACACATTGGACGTTATTAAACCACGTCAAATATTTGACGCATCAATAGTAGATAATAATAGAGAATATGTGTTTAGATATAAAAGAGATGATATTGAAAAAGAATATATTGTTCCTAAATTATGTAATAGAATTCAAGCGCATTATTTATTGTTTCCATATTTTGGTGGCAATGAAGTTGCGCCACATGACATGAACATATATTTACAATATTAATCATCTTTTAAATTTAAAAGATAATAATATTGATCTGATTTACAAATATTACATTCTGATGCAGAACATTTGTAACATATAGATGTTTCATTTTCTATTGGTTCAATATCATCTACATCATTATATAATTCGTCAAATATATTATCATTCATAATATAAAAT